>Ga0075157_10000013_pt1 | contig 249247 bp, 199 predicted proteins | sample JI81BgreenDNA_FD_70967 | JGI IMG/M metagenome (GOLD analysis project Ga0075157, IMG submission 70967) | Wastewater effluent complex algal communities from Wisconsin, to seasonally profile nutrient transformation and Carbon sequestration -... | ecosystem: Engineered > WWTP > Effluent > Algae...
TACCCCACAAGCATCGCTTGTTCCATTATTCAATTGCAAAGCCGATACTGTTGCTGTGCCTGCTGCACTTAAATATACGGTTCTGTTTTGGGTTACTACTACTGGTCTTACTGTATCTAAAACCGTTATCGTAGCTGTACCTGTGCCAGTATTGCCACTAACATCCGTTACCGTAAAGGTTACTGTTACTGGCGTACCCACATTGGCACAAGTGAAACCAGTTTGTGATAAGCTAAAAGCGGCAACTCCACAAGCATCAGTACTTCCATTGTTTACCTGACCTGGTGTTACAGTGCCTGTACCTGCGGCATTTAAGTAAACCGTGCGGTTTCGGGTAACCACCACCGGGCGAACAGTATCTAATACCGTTATTGTAGCTGTACCTGTATTAATGTTGCCAGCATTATCGGTTACGGTTAAAGTTACTGTGTTCGCTCCTATATTGGCACAAGAGAAATTGCTGTTATTTATTGTTAAACTTGCAATACCCGATGCATCACTTGAACCATTGTCTACCTGAGCGGCAGTTGCCGTTCCAAAGCCTGTTGCAAGTAAATATAAGTTGAAATTTTGGGTTACTACTGTTGGTAAGGTTTTGTCTATGGTGTAGGTTTCGCCTACATAAGGCAATGTTGTGCTAATTCCAGGTGATATTCCAGTGGCATTTGCTAAATTTAAAGCAATGCTGCCACTGCCTGTTCCTGTGTTTACAGTTAAGCTATAACTCGATCCTGATCCGCTCAATGTTCCGATTGAAGCTCCACTTACTCCGATGGTGGTTAAACTAAAGTTTGAAGCGGTTAAGCCAGTAATACTCGCTCCGAAAGTTATATTATAGGTTACTGAATTGGCATTGGTGGTTGCTCCACTTGGGGTACCTCGAACAATAGAGTTGATAGTGACGCCTGGATTTGCAACTGTTACTGTAAAATTATTATTGGCACTTGTACAACCTGTGGTTGAGTTTCTAACTGTAGCCACAAAATTGTAAGTATTGTCTGCACTGGCAGGTATAGTAACGTTGATAGGTGAGGCAGGTAAAGAAGCATTTGTAACAGTCGAAAAGCTTGGCATTGCCGTTGGGCTTCCGGTTGTTATTGAATATTGGTTAGGGCTACCACTGGTAGCAGAATATGGTAAGCTAAAACTAGTGGCAGAAGTATTTACACCCGTTACCGAACTTAATGTAATGGTTGGTAATGCATTTACCGTAACATTCATGGTATTAAAAGCACTTATACAACCAGTAGTTGAGTTTACAACCCTTAAGGTTCCTGAATAAGTTCCTGCTCCGGGATTGGACGGAACTGTTAATGAAATAGGTGATGCAGGTAAAGTGGCATTGGAAACATTGGCAAAACCTGCAATGATACCTCCTGCCGACCAAGCAATGCTGTATTGGTTGGGAGTACCGGTGGTTGCACTGTAAGTTAAGTTGGCGCTCGTGGTTCCATTGCAAACTGTTGGGTTACTTCCTAATGTAATGGTTGGTGATGCACCTACAGTAACGCTAATTACATTATTAGTGCTTGAGCAACCAGTAGTTGAATTTACAACTCTTAAGGTTCCTGTATATGTTCCGACTCCGGGATTGGCTGGAACGGTTAAGGCAATTGGCGAGGCTGGCAAAGAGACACTACTCACATTGGTAAATCCAGCTATGATTGCTCCTGCTGACCAAGAAATATTGTATTGATTGGGGCTATTTGTTGTAGCACTGTAAGTTAAATTGGCGCTTGTGGTGCCGTTACAGATACTAGGGTTGCTACCCAATGTAATGGTTGGTGATGCATTAACTGTTCCACTAGCAGCCACGTTCTGTGTTGTAGCTCCTGTTGAAGCACAAGTAATATTACCCGAAGGTGTTCCCGTTGCAGCATTTGTTAAACGTGCATAAATGATAGTTGAACTAACTGATCCTCCACTTTGCGTAAGCGTTACACTTGATGCAAAACCACTTCCTGAGGTGGTTGATACCTCAAAACCCGTTGGCGGTGTAACAATAATGTTGGCTGTAAGGTCAGAACCGCTTACTGTAAAACTTTGTTGGGTTGATACGATACCGGAACAAGCAGAAAATGCCGTTAAAGTGCCAGAAGTTGTTACAGTAGGTGTTCCAACCGCTGTCCCAGTTAAATCGAAATTATAAGGGTTTTCATTGGAATCATTATTGGTAATGGATACAGTGCCCGTTTTTGCGCCAGCTGGCGATACCGGTGCAAATCGAATGGTAAAGGTTGTTGTACCGCCATTAGAAGCAACACTGGTATGTGGTTGTGCAGTGCAAGAAAAGCCAGTTCCCGTAACATTAATGGGCGTTGTTATTGTTAATGAGGCCGTACTTCCCACAGCATTGGAAATGGTAAATATCGCATCGTAATTGCTGCCAATAGCAACGCTACCAAAGTTGTAGGAGCCCCCATCGGGAATACCAATATCCATTTCCTGCGCTTTAGAAGAAATACCTGTAAGTAAAACTAAAACGAATAAGTAAAAATATTTCAAAAATATCAGGGTAAAAAACTTTTTCATTTGAATTAAGGTTAAGAGTTTTTCAATTTTAAAATCTCGCTAATATAGGGATTGATTTTAATATTATTAACTATTGGGCATCAGAATTAATGTTTCCTTCTAACAGATTTAATCGTTTTCTTGCATCTTCATAATTCGGAGAAAGTTTCAGGCATTTTTTATAAGCATCTATTGCTTTTTGAATTTCATTATTTAATTCAAACAAAGCTGCTATATTGTACAACACATCAGCGTTTACATAACCAAATGAAATGGCTTTCTCAAAACAATCTTTAGCATTTTTATAATCGCCAACTGATGCCAATAAGGTACCAAGATTGTTATAAGCACCTGCATTTTGTGGATAAACTTTTATGGCCTGCATATAATACCTTTTGGATATCAAAAAATATTTATTGAATTCTTGAGGGTTATTCATGTGTTTGTTGGCTTCAATTTGATTTAACTCTGCAAAAGTGTTCAAGACCTTTACTGACTTAATTTCTTTTGATGCATCAACTTCGAATAAGTGATATAAAGAAACCCAATCTGATGTTCGATTTATGTTAATAATTACATACACTGATATTAGTAAAATTAGACTCAACTGCACTTGATAATGCTTTAAGAATTTAATAAGTAATGCAATTAAAAGCATTGAAAAACCTAAAACTGCCAAAAAAGCAAATCTCTCAGCCATTATTCCTGGTGCTAAAATTGGAAAATTAAGGTAGGGGAAAATTAAAAAAAGAAAAATCAAAGCCCCATAACCTAACAAATTTCTTTCTTTAAGTTGTTTGGTAAATAGAAATAAACAAGTAAATGCAATAATTAAACCTATAAAAAAAGAAAAGTCAGTCCACCCAACTATTGGCACAGCTCCTAAACCATAGTAGCATAGGAGTTGATGTGGCAATATAAAAAGTTTTGAATATTGAAAAAATAATGATATTGAGGTTGGAATTCTTTGGATAAAATCAATAGCAATCAAAGGGTTTTCAATAAAATCGAAAGTTCTAGTGTAATTGCTCGGCAACAATAAATTGGCAGTCCAATAAAAAATTTGACTTGCTAATGTGTAAAGCAAGAAAATGAAAAGCATTTTCTTAATGCTCTGATTCTTAAAATACCAACTTGAGAATAAAATTAGAAATGCAAAAGATCCGATGGTTAATTTTACAAAGTTTCCAAGAAAAAATACTGAAATTGCAAAAAAAACATAGACCTTTTTATTGGTTTCTGTGTAGATTAAAAACAAATAAAAAGAATAAAAACCAAACAACGCAACTAGAATTTCCTCTCTATTTTTTAAACTGACAACTACTTCATTATGGAGAGGGTGTAAAGAAAATAATAGCGTAATCCAAAATACCACTTCCGAATTTACAGGTAAAAGTTTTATTAAAACTTTGTAAACAAGCAAAACAAGTAATGTATAGAAAAACAAGCTGATTAAATGACTTACACTGGCATTAAAACCAAAAATTTGATATTCAATGGCGTATGTAAATATTGTTAGTGGCCTATATTCAAAAGATTTACCTGCATTACTTGAATAATTACTAGTAAATATCTCTTTAATACCGCCTAATCCTTTAGAAACCAATTGATTTTCAATTGTTGTAACCATATGGTCATCTAAGGAATACCCATTTTTTACAACATTAATAAAACACAAAAAAGTTATTACCAATAAGACTAAAATTCTATTCGAATCTTTTTGAAGGAATTTAGCAAGCATTCAATATTTTTAATGACCAAAAATGATAAATTATTTCATTGAAATAGTTGAATCAATAATTTTAATTTTGCCCGAAAAAGCAAATAACACAGTTAATTTATAAATTATGAAAACCTATTTTTTACTTCTAATATTCATGTTTGTATCAATGTTTCATGAAAGTTGCACTCAAACTCAAAAAGCAACAACAGATGAATTTTGTTTAAATCAAGAGGAACTTACTCAACTGAAGGGTTTAGGCGATAGCTTAGGAATGAAAGAATATACAATCTGTATGCTTAATCCTGGCATCAAAAAAATGATGTATCTAGAAGATTTTAATTCAATCAACAATGCGCATTTCGGTTATTTGAAAATGCTTGCTGATTCAGGAATAATTTCACTTTTAGGAATTTATACCGAAACAAATCAACTAAATTCATTTGTCATTTTTAATTCCACTGATACGGTTTATGTAAAAAGTTTGATGGAAAAATCACCTAAAGTTGCTGATAATCTGCTCATCCCATCCTACTACAAATGGTATGGGCCAGTAGCATTAACCAAACTTAAGGAGATTCACACGGTTGTTACATCTAAAAAAAGTAACTAAAATTTCGGCTTTTTTAAAAAGTATAAAAAGTACTTTAGTTTGCCATCGTGCATTAATCTATAATATCTTGTACCTTTCATATAGCCGAAGTACTTAAATATGTGTTTCGCTTTTCCTGCTTTTTCAAAACCTTTTAGTTTCCTTTCATTATCTAAATTTAATGCATTAATCTCTTCACTTGAAATGTCTTCAAAATGAATGGTTTCAAATTTATTTTTTGCAAATATTTCATTTAGAGCCTGCTCTTATCCATCATATCTTAAATTAGCAAATAAAAAGTAGCCGCCTGGTAATAAAATGCGATAAACTTCTTGAATAAATTTATCAAAATTGCAGTAACAATGAGAAGATTCTAAATTTAAAACCACCTCTTTTGACTCACTCTGAGTTAATAAACTGCAAGCATCGCCTTGCTCAAATTCAATAGATAAATGAGCATACCTTTTTTAGCTATCTGAATATTTGTTTCAATTAAATCAATGCCTGTAATACTTTTTGGCCTATAATAAGTATGTGCATAATAGCAAACACTTCCGCAGCCAATCTCAATTATACTTTTGGAATTGATATCAATTTTGCTAATCAAATAATTATATAACTGAAATTGTAAATATTCATCTTGGTCTTCAGGCAACAAGTTTATCTTTTTAGCATGGTTTGATTGAAAACCCAAATTCATAGTTTTAATGCCTAATTCTAAATTTCTATTATTGAAAAAGCATACATGTTGTATATAAATTAGGTATATGCAACATTAATGAACACTGGAACTTTCATATATTACAAAAAAAATAGTCAATTAAAGTCGGTAATTATGATTATTAATGGGTTATTTTTTAATATTTGCCTTAAATCCTTCTTTTTAATGAGCGCATTTGAGTGCATTCAAACTCCGGCAATCCATTTTAAACAATTAGTTGACTACAATTATGCTGAAAATTTCGCCATTGTAGATGGATTGAGAATGCATTATGTAGATGAAAATCAACACTCGAATAAAATAGTTGTTTTGGTTCATGGTGAGCCAACTTGGGGTTATTTGTACCGAAAAATGATTCCGTTATTTTTAGAAAATGGGTTTAGGGTAATTGTCCCAGATTTGATTGGTTTTGGCAAATCAGATAAATTGAAACATCGGCATCAATATTCCTATTCATTAAACGAAAAGTGGCTTAGTTCCTTTTTATTTCAGCATTTAAAATTAACTGAAATCAATTTTGTACTTCATGATTGGGGAGGTCTTATAGGTTTGCGCATTGTGGCCAATTTTCCAGAAAAATTTGCCAGTGTAATTGCTATGAACACTGCTCTTCCTAGGTTTGAAGGTGTGAATCCAGTTTTTTTACTTTGGCGTTTTTTGTCCCAACCTTTATTGTATATTCCATTTAGAAAACTGATTCCTTTAGGAATTGTAAAAAAATTGAGCGACAATGAATTAATGGGTTATGATGCCCCATTTCCTAGCAGAGAGCATAAAAGTGGACCCATACAATTTCCAAAATTAGTACCTCAATTTCCTTGGGAAAATGAACTGAAAATAAATAAACAAGCATGGAGAAAATTAGGAGAATTTGAAGCACCTTTTTTGACCATTTTTTCTGAAAAAGATCCTTTTACAAAACGTGTAGAAGAAAAATTCATAGTGCATATTCCAGGAGCAAAAAATCAGCCTCACTTAAAAGTAAAAAATGCTGGTCACCTTCTTCAAGAAGATGAGCCTATTTTAATTAGTAATCATATTATTAATTTTATCGCAAAAAATGTTAGAACAGCAAATGCTCATTAAACCAAATTTTTCGGTTATTGTGCCGGTTTATAATAGCGAGCAAACGCTTGATGAATTAATAACTCGTATTGAAAATGTTATGCAGGCTTATTTGCCTTATGAATTGCTGTTAATTGATGATTTTAGCAATGATAATTCTTGGGAAAAATTAAAAGCTATTAAACAAAATAGAACACACATTCGATTATTGAGGTTAACGAAAAATTTCGGTCAGGCTGCTGTGCATGTTTGCGGCATTAATGAAGCAAAAGCAGATATCATGATTTCAATTGATGATGATTTGCAATTTCCACCGGAAGAAATACCAAAATTAATTGAAGCATTTAACCCCAAAACACATTATTTGCTTTGTGGTGTGCCCGAAAGCAAAAAAATGGGATATCCAAAAGGGCTAACCTCCAAATTGACCGATATTTTAATCAATAAAATTATCCTAAAAAATAAAGAATCTTTACAATTCTCTTCCTTCAGAATATTAACCAAAATTGCACCTAGAAGAGAAAACTACAATGAAAGTCGAATGAAAGGGGTTCCAATTTTTTTCAAAATGGTTTCACCTAAATTGATGACACATGTTTATGTAAAGCATCATGCAAGAAAAAAGGGGAAATCAAACTACAGTTTTCTTAAACGATTTTCTTTAGCGCTCGACTTAATTTTTATCACCACCGAATTGCATGCCTATCTATTTATGTTATTATTTTTAGGTTTTGGAATTACAGGCATTTTGACTGCCATTTTACTAATATTCAATCTAATTGATGAAAGCTTAAATCAATTATTTATACCTATTTCAATATTTGGTTTTAGCTTTATGTTTTTGAGCTTTGTAATTTTATTGAAATATGTTAGGCAATTATATTTATCGCATTTAGGTGCTGAAATGTATGCCATTTGGGAAGAGGCTTAATATCGTTTACACATCCATAATAGTCCAATTACATTGTCCTAAATGGCTGTTGTAACGGCATTATACATAAAAATATAGGACTATCCAATAAATACAATTGGTAAAACTTGATTATCCTGATTTTTTCATTTTTAAAAAACGATCTATAAACTGCTGATTGGCATCTTTTTTCACCTTTTTTATGGCTGTGAAATAATTTGGTCTGTAAGCCAATAAATCCAATAAATAATAAGTTGGGGAAGCTTTAAAAGAATGCCAAGCATTTGCCCATCTGTAACCAACTCCAATGCTGTCAGTTGCATTTTTTACAGTATGCCACATAAAGGGTGGATTGTAAAAAACATCTCCTGGTTTTAACTCTACCGAATATCCATCGAGGTATTCGAAATAAGGATAAGCTTCAAAATCTGGTGCAAAAGACTTAAATTGTTTTCCATTTACTCTAGCTGGCGCATTTCTAAAAATTCCATTATCTGTTGGTGGTGGGTCAATAAATGGCAATTGATGAAAAGGGTAAAGAATCCAGTGCTTTTCGCCAAAAACCTGAACAAATAAGTTGGCAATGTGCGAATTATGAATATCAGTCATTGAATTTTCACCTCCAATAAAAACTTGAAATGATTCAAAATAAGCACGTTTATGACGGTGTTTTTTAAGCCAATTTAAATCAAAATCGTTGATGTGTTCAGGATGTCTGGTAAGTAAATTATAGAATCGAAAATAAGCTTTAAAATTGCCTTGTCTAATTTGTCCAATTAGTTCACGCAAGGTGGTAAATCTAACTCCTTCATCAAAATTTTCACTATCAATAATCGGCACTTCATCATTTCCGTGCAGTTCTTTAAAATACTCTAAACTCCACTTTTTTACACAATCCCAATCTTTAGCTGCATTATTAAATATTACAGGAATATTATTTTTTACATAGTGGTCAAAAAATTCCTTTTGCGTTAAATCATCTCGTCTTTCAATCGGAATTATTTTACCTTTCCCCTTGTCCTTTAATGTTTTTACCATGTTTAAGAACAACATATAGCGCAATTTGCCGAACAATTTAACAGTTATTCTTCTTGTCAAAAAATGATCTAAAATTTGAAAAAAATTATACCCTGAACGTTGAAAAAAATTAAATGGTAATTGGGGTAATCTAGGATCTTTAGTCATACATGTTAAATTCGGAAAATTGAGGCTAAAATAGAATTCGATTTTTTTAGTTTTTCATTTTGTGCTTTAATAGCACTTTTTCCATCATTTTCTTACGATGAATAAATTGCTCATTTGCATCCTTTTTGGTCATTCTAATGGATTTTAGATAATTAGGTTTAAACGACAATAAATCTAGCAAATAATAAGTAGGCGAAGATTTAAAAGCGTTTTTGAAATTTATCCATCTGTAGCCAATACCAATTGTTTCGCTTCTATTGTAAACAGTATGCCACATAAAAGGTGGATTATAAAACACATCTCCAGGCTCTAAAACTACTTTATAACCATCTAAATATTCATAAAGAGGATATCCTACAAAATCTGGATCAAAAGGACTGAAAGGCTTACCATTGGCTCGTGATGGAGTGTTTCTATAAATACCATTCATTGTGCTAGGTGGATCCAAAAAAGGCACGAAATAATTGGGATATAAAATCCATTCTTTAACGCCAGAAACTTGCACAAATAGATTGGATATGTGCGCGTTGTGTAATTCGGTTCTGGTATCGGCACCGCCAATAAATGCTTGAAAGGTTTCAAAATATTTATTTTCATGACTGTGTGCTTTTAGCCAATTTAGATCAAAATCTGCTAAATGTTCAGGATGTTTTGTGATTAAATTATAGTACCTGAAATAAGCACCTTTATCTCCGTTTTGAAGTCTATTTATTAATTCTTTTAAACTGATGTATTCAATTTCTTTAAAGGGATCAACCACTGAAATTAATGGTATTAAATCATCACCATGTGTTTCTTTTAAATAGTTTAAGTCCCAAGTTTTTACGCAATTCCAATCCTTGGCGGCACCTTTAAAAACAACTGGTATGCCATTTTTTACATAAAAATTTTTGAATTCCTCTTCTGTAAGGTCAGTTCTATACTCAACATCTATTATTTTACCTTTGCCCTTTTTCTTTAAAGTTTTTTCAATGTTTAGAAATGCCTTATACCTAATTTTACCAAATAATTTTATAACCAAAGGGCGGCCTAAAAAATGGTCTAATACTTGAAAAAAATTGTAACCAGCTCTTTGAAAAAAATTAAATGGTAATTTTGGTAATCGCGGGTCTTGGGTCATTTTATGTAAAGCAGTTTGATATTTTATCAATATTTTCAGGACAAATATATATTTTCCCCGATTAAAAGGAAACTTGTTATAATGAGATATGGGAACAAGCAATTTATTTGAAATTAGTGTTGAAGAAAGTGAAATAATGGGCTACACAATAGCCAGAGGAAACAATGAAACCTTGCTGCAAACGGATATTCTTGTTCAGCAATTGAAACAATTTGGTGTAGATGTTCTTAAACTAAATTTGGAAAATACTCAGCCTGATTTATACACTTATTTAGATGCTCTTAAACTGCCATATTACATGCTAGGCATGGTGGTTGAATTTAAGGCAATTTTTAAAGATGAAACTATTCCATATTACAATAAAGAAGTATCGTTTAAAGAATACATGGGCGATGATGAAGTTTTATTTAAACAATTGGTAAAAAGTATTTTTAGCCAAGTAGCGGGCTCATTTTATATAAATCCAAGTTTACCCATTATTAACCAAAATGAGTTGCAGGCGAAATGTTTAGCTAACTATTTGTGCAAACAAAATATAGGTTACGACCCCAATAAATATACGCATTTGGTTTATCTTAAAGATGAATTGGCGGGATTTATTACAAGTTATAAAAAGGGAACAGGAGGTGGTGTTACATATGCTGGTGTGTTGCCACAATTTGCCCGAAAAGCTTTGTTTCCAGACATTGTGAGTTTTATTCAAAACTATGGTAGAAGTATTGGTCAAAAATGGGGAATTTTTCATAGCCAATTGCAAAACCAAAGTGCCATGAAAATGTATTGCCGAGCAGGTTTAATGCCTGTTGGACATGGTATAAGTGTCCATATAAATGCAGGATTTGGTAAAGGTTTAAACAAGTAAACCTAACTATTTATTGTCTGTTTGGCTTGTTTTGCAGCTTCTTTTTCCATTTTTTCTTTGTGTTCTTTCCACATTTTAGCAGCATATAAAAACTCAGTATTGCTGTCTTTTTTGTGCCACTTATAAGCTGTAAAGTACGATGGTCTAAAAGCCATTAAATCCAACAAATAATATACTGGTGATGATTTAAATGCATTGTAAGCACTGCACCATCTGAAACCAATACCAATACTGTCAGTATTATTTCTAACTGTGTGCCACATGTAAGGGGGATTATAAAACAAATCGCCCGGTTTTAAAACCACATGATAACCATCAATGTATTGATACAAAGGATAATCTTCAAAATCAGGTTTAAAAGCATTAAAAGGTTGCTGAAATTTGCCTCGTTTTGGAGCTATACGGTAAGTTCCTCCCGTGGTGCTTGGAGGATCAATGAGTGGTACAAAATAGTTTGGATACAAAACCCACTCCTTTTCGCCATAAACTTGCACAAATAAATTATCTGCGTGAGAATTGTGCATACCAGTCATAGAATTTGCGCCACCTATAAACACTTGAGTAAAATCTACATAGGCCACTTTATGCCTAAAAGATTTTAATAAATTATGATCAAAATCCTTATATCTTTCAGGATGGCGAGTCAATAAATTATAAAATCTTAAATAAGAATTATTGCCTTTTAATACCTCATCAATAATCTCCTTTAACTTAAGTTGCTGAACACCTTTGTCTAAATAAAAAGCATCAACCAAAGGCACATCGTCATTTCCATAGTTTTCTTTCAAAAACTCTGGCGACCATAATTTACAACAATCCCAATCTTTGGCAGCACCTTCTATTACTACGGGAATATTATTTTTCACATAGTAGTTTTTAAACTCCTCTGGTGTTAAACTTTTTCTTCTTTCAATGGGTATAAGTTTTCCAGGACCTTTTTTTTCTAGACTTTCTTTCACGCTTAAAAAAGCTTTATATCTAAGCTTTCCAAATAGCTTTACGGTAATTGGTCTAGAGATAAAATGATCAAGAAATTGAAAAAAATTATAAATAGCACGCTGCTTAAATGAGAATACGTTTAAGGGAAGTCTAGGATCTTTTGTCATAAGACTATATGGTTTTTGTTTCTGGTGCTGCAAATATAAAATTAGGTCTGTAAGAAGCTGTGTAAGCCCCGACATTTTTAAAAATAATTAAATCACCTTTGGCCAAAGTTCCGAAATATTGTCCAACAAGATCATTCTCCATGCAAGTAATTCCAACAAGATTATAATTTAAACTTTCATCCTTTTTAGTGTTTTCAGAATTTATAACCTCAAATGAAATTTGTTTGGAATGACCCGTAGGTTTTAAAAAAAGTTTGCTTGTGTTTAGCATGGCAAAATTTAGTTGTCTGCTATTTTTTAAGGAAATTACCTCAGCTAAAAAATAAAAAGTATCTGCCACCAAAGCCATTCCTGGCTCAATTGCTAAGGACAAATTAGCATCTTTTAATTTTTTTATAAAATCTTGAAGATAGCTTGCATAATCATTCCATGTAGGCGGTACATTTTCGAATTGTTTAGCAAAGTCAATATCAACTGGCCCAAACAAACCACCTCCAATATTAATGGTGGTAATGTTAAAATTTTTGAACCATTGAAGGTATAATGCAAATAATTGTTCCGCTCTTTCAGCATAACTTATCGCATCACGACTTGGTGTAGAATAATGTATGTGCAAAACCTTTACATCAATGTTTTTACTAGAATTCAAAACGCTCATCAACTTTAACATCCTTTCATCATCTGTTTCTATGCCAAATCGAGAAGCCTCTAGTTCTGATAAATTAAATCTTATACCAATTTCAACTTTCTTATTTTGTGCGGATGCTGCGTTTTCAATTTCAATCAATTGCTCTAAACTATCAACGTTTATTAATATCTCATTTTTTATACACAAATCCAATAATTCATGATTTAAAAATGGAGTGTTCACCCAAATTTTATTAGCTGGAATACCATTTGTGAGTAAAAAATTTAATTCCATTAATGAGGCGCAATCAAAACAAAGATGTTCGTTTGATGCTATTTTTATTAAATCTGGATGATAGTTTGCTTTTATTGAATAGGCTAATTTTAAGTTATTCCCAGAACTTGAAAATGTTGATTTAAAGTTTCTGATATTTTCAATGAATTTGTTTTTTATAAAAACATAATACCCACTTCGGTCTTTTTCAAATAATTTTAAAATCTCGCTTTTAATGGGCTCAGAAATCATTTTTTAAGAGGATTTGATGATGTATTAATGTCGAAAATAGAAACTTAATAGCTTATATTTGTACTCCTGCAATAATACATGAAAAGTCAATTCGAAAAAATTTCTTACAATCAGCCTTATATAAGCGGTTCAGAAATAAATTACATTCAAAACAGTATTAAAAACAATTCTTTTTCTGGAATAGGTCACTTTAATAAAAAATGCAGCTCATTTTTTAAAGAAAAATTTGCTTTTAATCATAATTACTTGACCTCCTCGTGCACTTCTGCCTTAGAAATGGCTGCTTTGTTATGCGAATTTGAACAAGGTGATGAAGTTATTATTCCCTCCTTTTGTTACATGACTACAGCTGCAGCTTTTATTAAATCAGGTGCAACTGTAATTTTTGCAGACTCAGAAAAAGATTCGCCTAATATTTCTATTGATTCGATTAATGGTTTAATTACAACTAAAACAAAAGCTATTATAATTGTACACTATGCAGGTTCTGCTTGCAAAATGGCTGAAATAATGTCAATAGTAAAAAAACACAACCTTATATTGATTGAAGATTGCGCACATTCAATTGGTGCCAAATGGGATAATAAATTTTTAGGCAGTTTTGGCCATTTTAGTACTTTTTCATTTCATGAAACAAAAAATGTTTATTGCGGTGAAGGAGGCCTTTTGGTAGTAAATGATGAAAGGTTTATTGATAAGTGCGACAAAACTTGGATGAAAGGCACTAATAGAAAAGATTTTGAAGCCGGAAAAGCTTCTGCTTATCAATGGGTTGAACTAGGCATGTCTTGCCAATTATCGGAAATAAATGCTGCTTTTTTATTGGCTCAACTTTCAAACTTTGATTTTATACAAAAAGCTAGGTTAGAAAAGTGGAATAATTATTACCGTCAACTTAAAAATATTTCTGATAAATTTGAAATACCTCAAATAGAAACATTATCACAACACAATGGACATATTTTTTATCTAAAATTTAATTCAAACCAATCGCGCGAGCTATACAGAAAGGCACTAAATGATGCAGGAATCATGGCCATTTTTCATTATCAACCGCTACATTTAAGCGATTTTTGGTTAGGTTTTAATGAAACTCAAAATCTTGAAAATGCTAAAAATTGGGCTGATACTATTTTAAGATTACCACTTTTTATTGATTTAAATACTGAAAAACAAGATTATATTATTGAGACAATTAAAAGCATTTCAATCTACTAAAAACCAATCAAAAGCTTCCATCTCATTATAAATCTTCAAAAGCTCTTCATCCGAATTTGCATTAAAAATAACATATCCTAGATGACGCGAGCCTTCAGTAAAAATCTCCACCTCATATCCTATTCTGAATTTCCAATAAAGTTCAACTACATGCTTTTGAAAAGGCAATTCATCCTTTACTATTTTTTTTAATTTTCCCTTTTTATCTGATCCAAAAATATAAACACCATGCTGACAATTCCATTTGGGTTTTAAAAAGTTTAAGTTTCCATTCATTAAAAAATTAAACATCCACTCATATTCATTAACACCACAACTTTTTTCAATAACTTCTGGAATACAATTTCCGCCAATTCTTGGAGAAATATCAATTAAATAAGCATTATTATTTTTAACTATTAAATCTACGTTGTAAATACCATCCTGAATTTCAAAAAATTGAATAAACTTTTTCAGAAAATCTAAGGCTGGCTTTTCATTTTTATTTTCTTTCAAAACCAAATGGGCAATAGGAACACAAAATGAATTGACAAATTTCATAGTCGGTTTATAAAACAGCAATTGGCCATTGCTGCAAATAAAGTCCCCTCCTATTTCCTCTCCATCAACAAAATTTTCGAAAAAATAAGATTCTTCTATTTTTTTGGAAGCAAATTCTAAAAATTGCGCTGGTTTTTTAAAAATTATGATGTTTTTGCTTCCACTTCCTTTCGATGTTTTTGCAACAACTCCATTAATTGGCCAATTTTTTTTGTTTATTAAATCTACTAATTGATCCTTTTTAAACAACAAAGGACTGTGGTCTTCTAGAATGGTTAATAATCGAAATTTATAATTTGTTTTTTCCAAGAAAAAATTGATGTAGTCACTTGATTGAAAAGAAATGCCTAAATTTTCTTGAATTTGAATCTGATAAAATAATGCTGCATCAGAAGCAGAGCAAAAAACCTGAGTTGCTTGAACTAGATTAAAAACATTTAAGACATCATTAATTTTCGAATAATCAACATTATGTGAAAAACTGGCAATGGTATTTCCTAGATCATTAGTTCTATTAGAAATTACATGAACTTCAAAACCTTTAAGCTTCAAAAACTCAATAATTCCTAATTGAAAAGTGTCTGCTCCTAAAACTAATAGCGATTTTGCCATTGAATGCTAAATAATTTCGCTAAAGTAATAATGGAAAAGAATCGAGGCCAATTAAATCGACCTCGATTAAAAAAATAAATTAATTTCTAGAAGGGAAATAACCTTCCGTACAAATAATATAATTAATACATAGCCAAGGCTGCATATTTTCATGAGATTGACTTGCGCCAGCAGAACCAGAAATAGATACGCCCATTGGGCCGTCACCTGATGAACCGTAAACTGCATTTGGAGCACCTAGATTGGAAGGGTAGTTATTTGCAGGATTTATTTGACCCGGTGTGTTGGTAAACTGCGGATTAACCTGATGCGTGTGCATTGGCATCTCAGGCGAAATTAACGCAACTCCCTCATCACCAGATGATTCTCCAATTTCACGGTCTGTTAATCCATTTCCTTGACCTGAATGAACTGGTGCTCTACCTCTTAAATCAGGTATTGCAAAAGTTGTTTGGCCATCACCTCCATATGTTGTTCCAAGTATTGAAAAAAGCGCGGTATTTTCTGCAATTGACATCAATTGTCCATTGCAAAAAGCCCAACCTCGAGGGGCGAAATTTCCCCCAAATAAAATGATTTGTCCTATAAGCGAATCCATAATTCAATAATATTAAATTAATTTCTTGTTGGGTAAATACCTGTAGTAGCAATAATATAATTGATACATAACCAAGGTTGCATGTTTTCATGCGGTTGGCTTCCTCCAGAATTACTAACTATTGCATTTCCCATAGGGCCATCGCCAGTAGCTCCATAAACTGCATTCGGAGCGCCAAGATTAGCAGGATAATTGTTGGCAGGATTAATTTGACCTGGTGAATTAGAATACTTAGGATTAACTACGTGGTTATGCGCTGGCATTTGGTTTATGGTTAAAGTAACGGTTTCTGAGCCGCTTGATTGACCAATAGCTCTTGGAGTTAAGCCATTTCCTTGACCAGCATGAATAGCCACCCTACCTCTTAAATCTGGCAAACCAAAAGTTACCTTTCCATCTCCGCCATAAGTTGTTCCTAAAATAGAAAAAAGTGCCGTATTGGCTGAAATCTGCAATAATTGGCCATTGCAAAAAGCCCATCCTCTTGGAGCGAAATTTCCTCCAAATAACATAATTTGTCCTAGTAGTGGTTCCATAGATATATAGTTTTAAAAATTACACATTATTAAACTTGTTATAAAAAGCTTCACCTTGTTTAATGCCTAATGAAAATAATTTAGACCCCGACAAAAAACCATCTTGAGTTGACACAATAATTATCCTTAAAAACTGATTGTTTTTACATGCCACAATAATTCCATAAATAATATCAATATAAGCAATTGTGCCAGGAATCATTTGTGGAGCATTATCTAAACCAGAAGGCGCGACCTCTAAAAGCTTTACCTCATAACCTCTTAGCATTGTTGAAGCTCCGCCATATTGTTTATTACTGGCATTCACCAAAAACTCAATTTCATCAGCTGTTTGATTCTCCCAGTCAATCGACAAATCTCTTTCTGTTGGTTTTCTTAAAAATTTAGCTCTTTCTTCAGCATCAATATTTTTCTCCTTTACTGACCTATTTTCAAAAAAATTATTCAAAACCTCTGCAGCAATAAATCCCATTTTTTGTGCATGAAGTCCATGAGTTTCGCCCGGTCTTATATTAACTTCTTCTCGCCAGCATATATCACCAGCATCTACCTCATCAGTAACTTGGTGGATAATCAATCCTCCCTTTTCTTCTCTATTTTTTATCTGCCAAAAAATAGGATCTGATCCTTTATATTTTGGAAACAATCCGAAATGAAAATTATAAAATCCATTTTTGGGAATATCTAAAAGTAATTTTGGAAATTTCCATGGAAAACAAAAAACTAAAACCGCATCAATTTGCAGCGATTGAAGCCATTTTGATTTTTCCTCAACCCAATTATTTTTTTCAAAATATGCTATTTGTTTCTTTTCAACTCCAAAAGCTAAAAGTGCAGGCTCTAAGTATTTTTGATATCTTTTTAAAATACCTATGCTTACTAAATTACCGTCCTCATGAAGTTTTTTTATGGTTGGAAACGCCAGAGAATCGCAATTACAAATTACTGCTACTTTCAATATTGATTTTTTTTCAATTAAATATCGTTGAAAGTAGTGCTATGAATAAATACGAATCAAGAGTGAAAACACTCTATTTTTTGAGAAATGAATCTTTTTTTTCTGGAATTTTAATGGACAAAAAATCAAGTTTTAAAGTACTTATCAAGCCATTCGTTTAATATACAGTCAATTACCAAATGAACCCTATCTGTTGCGCCATTATTGGCTACACTATGCTTTAAATTAAAATTTAAATACCAACATTCACCTTCATTCATTATTACTCTTTTTCTATCGAGTAAAAACTCCATGTCTGGATTCGTAATTATGGGTATATGCAACCTTACTTCACCGTCTTCATAAGATAAATCGAAATCACTATGTTCTTTTATATTGGAACCCGAACTTAGTTTAAGTAGTCTAATTTCTCTTTTGTCACACAAAAATGAATCAACAATTTGCTTCAAATAAACGCAATTCTCCATATGAATTGTATTGGCCAATTGCTGCGTTCCTATTGGGTCAGGAAATATTCTGGTTTTATCGCCATTAACTGAACGCAAAGGAATTGCACTCCAATCACCTTTATAGTAACCTTGATTAAAATGAGGAATCCAATCTTTAGTGTTGAAAGACATTACTTCGCTTTGCATCTTTTTAATATCAAAATGAAATGGAAGTTTTATTTGACTAATCATAAATGTAGCTGCTTAAACTTTAGATTAAATTTAAAAATGGCATTTGATTTAAAAAATCAGTTTTGATAAGCAAATTTGTAATCAATAATTCGAAACAATACCGTTAGCACATCCTTATGTGTCCGATTACGTTATTCTAAACGGCTGCGGCATGAAATAAATATTTTGATCTACCTTTTAAATGCATTAATTATAAATTAACCCACATAAAATTTTTTACTTTTTAAGCTTCCAATATTATGTGGGTTTAATTAAAGGTTTGAATTTGTTACTTTGAAAATAAATCGAACTTAAATTTTGTGCTGTACACAAAAACCTATACGATCTATGTCATGACCCGACATACCTTTTATTTCAGTTATTTTCATACCTACATCAAATTTTATACTGTATGGGATATCTCCTGGCTGAGGGTTTGCCCCATAGTACATGTTATTAATTTTAAATCCTCTTACACGTCCATTTGCATCAATTTCTTTGCATGCATAAATGGTAATTTCATTTACTGTTTGACTTAAATCTACATCAACTGATTTTAAATTTCTGGTACAAGTTCCAAAAGTTTTGCCGTTTATTTGAGCACCATTTAAAATACCTCTAGAAACTTCCGCATCATAAAAAATAGTAAAAACACTGCCTGAAATTATGTTCTCATCAAATGGCTGAACGCTTGTTGAACAACCTCCAAATGGGCCAACAGCCATTACATTTGATGTGTCGCTATTATTATCATACCGTATTGCTTTTGCATTTAAATGATTTAAGGGATTATCAGCAGGACTGGTAAAAGTGCCGCCCATGTTATTCACAATTGCCGAAAAGGCATTTAACCCAGTTGTTAAAGCTCCTTCAACCCAACCACCAACCCATGAATAACTATCGCCCGCAAAAATAACTTTCGCTCCGCTGTTATTTAAACTTAGGAAATTATAATACAATTGACTTAAAAAATCTTCTTGGGTAGGCTGCGTTAGAGCAAAAGCACCGTTGAAATACTTTTGCATTTGCCAATCAATCATCACAGCATTAGAGCTATCAACTTGTTTTGGCATGGCATTGATAATATAATCTATACCCGGAATTTGATTCAAATCTCTTAAAAAGCGCTGATAACGCTCATTTAAATTGCCAAGCGCTTCTGCCATTTCTGATAAATCTTCCCATACATAATTCATTAGACATACTGCGTATTCATCATTCGCATTGTAGTCTAAGGTGTAGAAGTTGGCCATTGCCGTATCAGTGGTTATGCATCTTATTTTATCTTGATTTCCAGCTCCAGTCCACCAAGGCTTAACTTTCAAGAAAAACTTGCTCGATTGCGCCATGTGAACATTGGAAAGGGCCGAACGTTTATTTTGAGATAAAATATTATTAGCTGCATTGTTTTGTATTTGCCACAAAGAATCTATTCCTAATTCAATTTCAGCTGATCTATTGGTGGTAGCAACAACCAAATAAGTAATGCCTTCATCAATCAATTGACCCTCTTTATTGGTTAAGCTAATACTATTTCCATTTGATGAAGGAATTATTCCTCCAATTGCAGTGTTCAATTTAATGTGCTGCATTAAACTTCCTGCATTGTCCACATTAACGTTTGCTAAGCTATCGGCCACCGAATCGGTGCCAGTAACTATTAATGCATGTTCTTCTTCTAACTTGTTAATAGTAAAACGCATAATGCAGATAAAACTCTCAGAAAATAATGGAGATTGGCCACCAATTCCTGTTCCAACTGTACCGAACTTCTCAATATCTTCTGGATATTTCCATTGGTATCTTTCACCAAAAGTTTTAGTGGCGCTGTTGTATTTTTTTGGTGCGTTGGGTTGACAAAATATTTCAATAACACCTTGAATAAAGGATTTATCTTTAAAATAATTTACCCAAGCTTGCCAAGCATTTTGAGCTTTAATGGGGTCATAAGTTCCTGCTGCCACGTCAAGCCATGCAGAAATATTAGCCGGAGAATCGAGTGTTAAACCATTTGCCAAAATAATGGGTTCTGTAGTAGTTACAAATCCATTCCAACTTTCATTCATATCCCTGAAAATTTCAGGCATTGGTGTGTTGGGTTGAATTGGAAATGCTTGGCCTTTATACATTACCAAAGTTGGTACTAAACCCGGATCTGGAAAATCAGGATTTAATACAATATTAGCACCTTTGTTCTGTAAATATTGGATGTACCAAAACAGACAATTTTCAGTTGGTGGAAAACGCATTGCTCCTAACTCGGCATAATTGTAAGCATCATTAGGAAATTGATAAGAGAAAAACCTTCCGCCTACTCTACTTCCAGCTTCATAAATTGTAAAATTTTTATATCCTGCCCGAAGTAATTCAAAGCCAGTAACTAAGCCACTCATACCTGCTCCAATGATGGCTATTTTAGCATTTTGAGGAACTTTTGTTAAATCAGCTAGTTTTCCGTTCGAATTATTCAACCACTTTTGATAATTCATGGTTGGCACATCTACTTGGCAAAAAGGAGTTAAACTAACAATTTTGCCATCTTTAATTCCGCTCGGACTCTCACCGTTGCTTGTTAACACTAATTTGCTAGACAAGCTTTTTAGAAATGGATTCATAGGTTTACAGATTAAGGGTTTAGAAAAAAATGATTACCAGTTGTATTCTTTAATAATTATATTTTTTACAAATATTTTAGCATCTTTTTCTTGCAGAAGCTGCCAAATTGTTATTTCTAATTTCTTTGTATTGTTGATATTTTGAGCTTTTAATTCAGTGGTTATATCATATAAAAGTTCTTTCATTTCAAAACTTTCGTGATGCATAGTTCCATGATTTTTCATACCCATGTGATGTTCATTAGATGACGATTTGGAGGAATTATCATGATGGTGTCCTGAGCCAAATAAACCAGCCAAACCAACAATTTTTTTCTTGTCTAAATCGCAAATTGCCTTTGTATCATCATCGTTTAATGAAATAAGCAATTTGGTTTCGGAAGCGCCCTGTATTGCCAAAGTTATTTCAAGCTCAAATGACTTATTATCAGCTAACTGAATTGGCTTTTGAAGTTCTAAATAAAACTGATTATAAGTACCTTTTAGTTCCGTGTTTAAATTAATATCATCTAAAATATTTACTGATTTAGGCAAACTATTTAAAGCCACCAAACTATTTATTGATTTTGCGGTTCCTGAAGGTTTTTTCTGCAAGTAGTCATAAGTGTAGTCGATATTTGAAGCCTTTTCGAAAATTTCATTTAAGCTTTTATAAGTGACCATTCCTCCATTTTCATCGAAAAATATATAGGGCCAGTTACCCGCTTTTTTAAAGTCGTTCCATGTTAATTTTTTATTAGGAAAATCATGTTCCCAAGCAGTCCATAACCTATCGATATTGGCGTGATGCAGAAAGAAAATTGGGTCAAAGCCTGCGCTAGGAACATCTGCCATCATGCCTTGTAAAGAAGGGCTGCTGGTTTGATAAATTCTATTGTAAATGTTTGTCGCAGCATCAGTTGAATCAACTGCCCCACCAACATAATCATGTATAACATTATGAACACCATCTTCCAATTCTCCTGAAAAATGTCTGATATTATTAGTTTCCCATAGATAGCTTGTATCAAGGGCAACACCCATTGGCACAGTGCACATTAACATAATTGTATCTCTACAATTGGTTTTGCCATTGCTAGTGCTGCAAACCTTTACATTGGTTACAATACCATCTTTAGAACCCGCATCAATTGGTCTTCCGCTCATTAATGTGGGTGAGCGACTCATTTCATAAAGTGCATTTTTTTCATAACTTCCAGGAATTCTGAATTGTTCTGGCAAAGTTCTAGTAGATGCATTATTATAGTTCCAATATGGTAGCGCAAAATCTATTTTTCCAGAAAGTTTTCTTACTATTTTTTCTAGGTGCCAGATATATAATCTGTGCCAAGTTAAAAAATGATATTGTGTAAACTCAGGCTGCATATGGGGGCAGGTGCTCCAAGCAGTATGAGCTTGACTTTTGGTTTGATATTGGTTGCAAAATAAATTTTGCCCAAAAATTGAATCTGGAATATGGTGAATAGCACCTTGAAAATACCAACTTAATGGATCATTACAAGGCATTTTACGCATTATTTCAAATGCTTTTCTCATGGCTTCAATATCAGCTTTAGCCGCTGCTGAGTGAGCATTTTTTCTTACATATTTTATAGGTTGAGCTTCTATTTTAAAACAGAAAACTAAAGCAATTAATAACACACAAATTCTTTTCATAATCATACCTTTTAAATAATTAGAAATCAAAAGCTATTAAAAAGCCCTTTACTAATTTTTAGCAAAGGGCTTTTTATAAAATCTTACTTTTTAATTGAAACTTTGTAAATCAGATTATTCGCTACAGTAGGATTAGTGTTTGACGATTGCACAGAATCAGATTTTATGCCTCCAATTATATATCCTAAAAATGTATTTTCATTTGCAGGAATGCTATCATAATTGAAAATATTATAATTCTGATTAAAGTAGTAAGATGGAGAAACTTGGCTTGATGGAACAAAAATGGCCTCCGCACCCATATAGGTTGGAAGTGTATCTGGGTTATAGATACTGGTATAAGTATTGCTTGTTAACTGGCGACTGATGGTTAAAATTTTAGCTGTCCAGCTAGGATTGCCATCCTCACTCTGAGTATTATCATTAGTAATTCCTCCAAAAATACTTGTTAGCATTGTTTTTTGCTGAGGAGAATACATTAAAACATTAGCCGCTGAATATAAATTAGAAGGTTGCACATAGCTACTATCAGAAAAATAATATTCTTTATCAGGATAAGTTTGAGTGCTAATGTAAATAGGCGTTCTGAAAGGCGCTCCAGCATTTGAAATAGTGCTTGTCCATTGAAATACACCACCATAAAGTCCTAGCCCAATTTGATTTGCTGGCATTACTACTGCTGGTGCCACTACTAAGTCTCTTCTTCTAAAAATAGAGGTTGAATCAACTTGTGGAGTAGAAGGTATAACTATAGAATTATTAATATTTACAGAAATAGAGTTAGCTGTTTCGGTAATTGAAAAAACGGACACTTTTTTTGTGTAAACTTGAGTGGGTTGAGGAACTCCTTTTGCTCCAGCATTTCCATACTCACCATTAAAATTATGGCCAACAGCCAAATAAAAATTTCCATCAGTTAATTTAAACAATTCGCCACCAGTTACGGCTAATTGCGAGCAAGTGTCAGTAGCAACAGATGCAACAACTGAATCAGCATTTTTTGAACTTATCGCACTGGTTAATTTATCTAAATCGACTCTTGAAACTATGTTATGGGTTAAATAAGTCTCTTTCAATTTGTTGGTTATGTCAAAACCATAACCTCCTGCCAAGTAAAGATAGTTTCCAACTTGGGTATGCTGAATGTTGGTAGCCACAAATTGTTTCATAATCCTATTGGCATTAATGTTAAATATTTGTGGGAGAAGGTTTACCACATCAAAGCTATCAATTGCACCAACAGTAGGATTAATGATATAGATAATTGAATTTGCTTTGTTTAATGGAAAGCTTGGTGGACTAAAATTGTGCAGTCCGTTTGTTCTGCCGCCAACAACCACCCAGTTTCCTGCGCTATTAATTCCTAACGCAAACGACTGTAAACCTTTAGGTAGAGAAACGCCCGAACTTTCTACTGTGTAATAAAAGTTAATGGGTTCTTCAGCTTTCACTTCTTCTTTTGGCTCTGGTTCGGTGCATGAGTAAATTGCAGTGAAGGCCACAAAGCATGTAATTAATAATTTTTTCATAAAAATTGATGTGTTAAGATTTTTTTTCAAACCTAGATTGATGAAACATCAATTTCAAGAGTGAAAACACTCTATTTTTATTTTAGGCAAATTATTGACGCATCCATTTAAGCATGTAAGGGAATGGTCTTTTTTTGTTTTTTTTAGCATTTTCGTTATCTAAACAAAGCCCCATCCATTGCAGCAGTGGGAGTCCGATATTTTTTCCTGATTTAAAATTTTCAATTAAAAAATTTGCATCGCCTTTGTAACCAGCATCATGAAAAACAAAATCGGAGGGTAAATTTAAAAAGACCGATGCCGCATAACTCCAAGCAATAGCTGCCAACTCATCTCCACCTGCATTTTGAGATGATTTACATTCAGCAAAATTTCCAGAATAACTTTGTCTTTCATCTGGTGTTAAAACAGCTAAATGACCTGCTTCATGCAAAATATCTCCAGGATACTTCAACTTGTTTAGGTCGATTATTAATTTTCCGTGATGAGCAAAAATTCCAGGAAGAAAGGTTTGGTTTGAAATTTCATTAAATAAAACAGGAATGCCAATGTTTTCTAAGAAGGATGTGATTTTACTTAGTTCAGATGCAGAAAAGTTGGAATTTAAACTCATAAATTAAAATTTAGAATACAGCAAATTATTGGAAACAATTCACCAAAAACAAGAGTGAAAACACTCTAACTGAAAAATGGAGATTAAAAATTTAACTAAAACCTTTAAAAAAATTACGTTTTATGCAAATTTCTTACATCAACATCAAGCACTTAAACTTTCAATAATGTTGAAAAAATTACTTAAAATCAATTACTTATATCAATAAAAAGCAACACTTCATTTAGTTTATCGCACATAATCAAATAAATCAAACATGCAGATATAAGTATCTTAATATAGCTTTCATTTTTGAACATAATTATTTTTTTAATTTCACTTTCACCTTAACTAATTGAAAATGGAAATAACTAAAGTGGCTATCTTGGATATTCACGAAATTTTTAGAAAGGGAATTATTGAAAGTTTAAATAAAAAAAATAACCTATCCTTTATTTTTGAATCAACTAACAGTAATCAACTTTTTGAACAGTTAAAAATTCAAACTCCCGAAATTTTAATTACCGATATTGAACTTGCTAATGAAAGTGGAATTGATATTTGCAAAAAGGTAAAAGCACTCTACTCAAACATTAAAGTAATTGCTCTTTCAAGCATTGAAGATAAAATTTATATAGAATCAATGTTTGATGCAGGAGCCAATGCTTATTTATTTAAACATGTAAGCATTGATGAGCTTAAAACTGCTGTAAATGATGTAGTTAAAACAGGCTACTATTTAAATAGAATTGTCCCTGAAAAAGCTATTTCAACTATTTATTCAAGATTAAAAATGGCTTTAAATTTTGGCGAAATTGAAGTGTTGAAGCTCATTTCACTTGGATTAACTACAGCTGAAATTGCCGAAGAATTAAATCTTAGCCCAAAAACTGTTGAAAATTATAGAAATAACATGCTCAACAAAACAGGATCACGAAATGTAGCAGGCTTAATTACTTTTGCTATAAAAGGTGGTTATGTAAAACTTTAATTTTTTTCGAATTTATAATCTTCACCTCTCTTTTTCTTCACCCCCATTCGTTTAAATTTCCATTTTAAATAAATTTCTACTTAAACCATTTTTTTGATTCCAAATAAAAAACAATTCACCATCGTTTACTTTCATTTGTTCAGGTAAGGGAAATCCTTTAAAATCTGTTATTTTAATAATATCTCCATTTTCTATTAATATTTGATGCAAACTTTTTATCCCATTGTTTTCGAAAATTGCATAAGCCGATTGGCGCTTTTCATCCAAAATAATTAAATCTTTAAACCCTTTATTCAAATGAAATGTGATGTTTTTTTCTTGGATATTTTTAAATTGTTTGTCCAAAATTTCAATTTTATTTTCAGGTAAATTGAATAGTAAAAGATTGTTTTTCAGCACAAATAATGGGGCATACAGCGGTTTAAACATCATTTTTTGAGCGAAAATATGATCCTCTTCACGGTAAGCAAAACCGGGAGTTGATGCAAAACGAATTTCATCGCGTACCTGCCTTTGTTTTTCAGCATTTGCAATGGTTTTTTGTTTGTAAATTTTACTTTGAGCAGAATCTGAATAATAAATGTAATTAATGCTAAACCCATCAGCTGAGCGAGTTTCTAAATGAAACTGTTGATTTTCGGCTCCTAAACAACTTTTCACAAACATTTCGAAATTTTTAATTGCTCCTTTATTCTCCACAACCAACGAGTCATATTGGATGGTTAGGTGGAAAAAATGATGATTATTGAGCAAATAAAGGTTGCCTAAACAATCTTTAAATATAGATTTTGGTTTAAAATCAATGGTTTTAAAATAGTTTCTTTGACCATTTCTGTCAATTATTTCAACGAAAAAATATTTCTGTTTAATCTGCTTTCCAACAACGGCAATCCATTGTCCGTAAAACTCAAAGTCCAAGATTTCTTCATCACTTTCTGCTTTAATTTTCTCGAACTTTTCTGCATTAATTTCTACAGTTCTCAAAGCCACTTTTTTGGGCTCTAAAAAAATGGTATCAGCTTTGTTTAAGTCTTTTACACTTATCTTTTTCACTTCATAAGCCACGTGTGAAATGTAAATCGCATCAAGTTTTTCAATCATTTGAAAAGTGAAAAAACCGGTGCTATCGCTGTAAACTTTTAACCCTGCATTCTGGTTAAAAATCGTTGCGTCTTTCACTGCTTTTTTGGTTTCAGAATTGACTATAAAAGCGTTGATAGCATTTTGAGAAAAACTAATTTTGACAAAAAATATCAACAGAAAAAAGAAGTAATTTTTCATAATCCATTGTCTTTAAATTGAAGCTTTAAAGGCTTTAATTCTCCTAAAATTTGTTCAAAATATTGATAAAACCAATTAGGTTTTGAGAATTTATTTTTCTCCCAAAATGCCTCATCATAAACATATTTTTTGCGATAAATACTGGCAAAAGAATTAAATCCATTTGGTATATTTTCATCCGTCTTTTCAGCTTTTAAAGTATTTAATTCAAAATGCTCTTCAACTTTAAAATCAAAACTTTTGAATTTTTGACTGTAAACCAAATGTGTGTATTGATAATCAATTTTTGAAAGATAAATTTTACCTTCTAAAAGCTTATAGCTGTAAGTGTTTTTTCCACTAATAAACATCCAATCTGCATTTACCAAATTTCTATTAGCTATTTTATTATACATGTTATTAGGACTCAAAAAACGCTGAACTTCAATGATTGTAAAATTAAGTGTATCAAACTTCACAAATCCTTTTTCTTTATGAATGTTTTCAGGTCTTTTTTCAGCAAAATAAATCATTACTAAATGCGAATCATTTGGCCATTCATGAACAGTTAATTCATAAGCCGGAAGGGCACTTTTACTAAAAAGCCCGCCAATTCCATCGGCCATCAAATCTTCTTTTAACACATCCGCTAAATGATTGTCATGCTCACCTCCATATTGCTCAAAATTATTGCTTCTTCTAATTTTATTGATAGCCCAATTTTTTTCCAATTTCGATGGATTGTAATGAATATCTAAATTGGCTTCAACCAAATAAGATGGTAATTCATTTTCGAAATGATATTGGCAATAATTAGCCTCTAGTAAAAAATTTTGTTGCTTGTTTTTATTGACAAAACTTTGCAATTTATGCATCAACGGTCTGCCATCTTTGGGCTTTATTCGCGCTTCAGGCAAACTAAATAAAGCCGATTTTAACTGTATCGACTTTTCATTTTTACCCCAATTTAATACAGGAATTTTTTTGTTTTCAAATCCTAAACATGCAATCAGTAAAGTATCGTTAACAATACTACTTTCAATAAAAAATCTCCCTGAATCGTTGCTAATGGTGCCCTTTTTCTGATTTTTTAAAAATAATGTAGCAAAAGCAACAGGCTTTTGGCTTTCATCCAACAAAAGGCCTTTCAAACTTTGAGAAAAACCTAAACTTGAATACATCAGAAAAAATATAAAAGGGCTTATATATCTTAACATACATTGATTGTATTTATAAAAAAGAGAATGAAATTTCATATTTCCATAAAATTTTAAAGAAATATCTTGTTTCAAATTTTAAAAACCTGATTATCATTAATTTAAAATAAATAATATTCAAAACTTATGGAAACTAAAAATATCTGACTCTTATTTTCAAAACCAATAAAAACATTTCAATTATGAAACGTAAATTACAACTGCTACTTATCATTTTAATAACGATAAATGTAGCAAAAGCTCAAAACAATGGCAGTATCTGGGGCAGAGTTATCGATTCCGAAAGCGGAGAAGCGCTACCGGGAGCTAACGTATCGGTCAATTATGGCTCTATGATTATTGGCGCAAGTACAGATCTTGATGGATATTATAAAATTTCACCTGTTCCGCCAGGAACCTATAACCTAACAATTTCTTTCATTGGTTATGGCAAAAAAGAATTGAGTAACGTGGTTGTAAATCCTGAAAAAACAACGAGAATTTCTGCTCAAAAGCTTTCAATAGGAGAGGATTTGATTGGTGTTGAGATTATAGAATATGCCATTCCTTTGATTGATGCAGAATCTCCAAGTAAAATGACCATTAGAAGCGAAGACATTGAAAGATTGCCTGAAAACAGAGACATAGCGCGCATTGCACAATTGGTTTCGGGTGGAGTAACGGTGAGTGATGATGGCAAATCAATGAATGTTAGAGGTTCACGCGATAATACCAATGGTTATTATGTTGATGGTGTTTTGGTTCAAAGTTTAGCCAATGCACTTCCCGGAATGTCAATTGGTAGTGTAACGGTTTACACAAGCGGTTTACCAGCTCGTTATGGCGATGTTACAGGTGGAGTTGTGGTGATAGAATCGAAAAGTTATTTCGACTTATACAATCAGTGGAAAAGTCTTCAAAAGCCTGAAGTTTCGGAAGAACCATTAAATATTGAAATAATTGACTAATACCGTTAGCACATCCGTATTAGTTCAATTTCATTGTTCTAAACGGCTGTTGCTGCGGCATTATACAAAAAATTCTTGGACTGATTTATAAATGCATTTAGTATAACCATCAAATTCAATGATGCGCGAATTGTCGAAAAAAGGGCTTTTTATTATTCGGCAGTTCGCAATTCATTGATTATAAATCGGGTTTCATTTTAGTATTATCTTTGAAAATTCTATGTTTTTTTTCCCATTCACAAATATCAAAAAGCTAAGTGATGATGTTCTGCTGAAGCAGTTCAGGAAAAGCCATGACAATAAAGTGGCTGAAGTTCTGGTAGATCGTTATTTCTATTTGGTATTGGGAAATTGTTTAAAGTATTTAAAAGACAAAGATTTAAGTAGAGAAGCTAGTTTCAGAGTTTTTGAAAAACTTTTCGAAAAATCAAAAACTGAAAACATTGAAAACCTAAGTGCCTGGTTGCATGTGGTGAGTAAAAATTATTGCTTGAACGAATTGCGCCAGCAAAAACAGTTTGAACCTATTGATTGGCATCAAAATAAAGAAGAAGAACTTTACAATGATGAAGCTGACCTAAAACTCGAAATTAGTTTAACTCAATTAAAATTAGGATTAAAGGAACTAAAAGAGGAACAAAAGAAATGTGTAGAATTGTTTTACCTAGAAAGCAAAAGCTACAAAGAAATTGAAGCAATAACAGGATTAAATTACAACGAAGTGAAAAGTAATATTCAAAACGGCAAAAGAGCTTTGGCAATTTATTTAAGAAAAAATGGCATCGAAAAAGTTTGATAATAATAATTTAAACGAGTCGCTTAAACACTATTTAAATGGTAGTTTTAATGCGAATGAGCGCGCCTTATTCGAAGCTGAAATGGCAAAAAATGAGTTTTTGCAAAATGCTTACGAAGGTTTAAAATCAGCTGGTTTGTCGGTTAATGACATTGAAAGAGAAAAACGTCAGTTAAAAAATCAATTAAAAATTAAATCGAACATTTATTTCAAGCGTGGCTTAATGCTTTTAAGTGCCGCTGCTGTTGTGATTTTTGCCATTTTTATTCTAAAAAACAATCCTAAAAAAACTGAATTGGCTGATGTTGAAAAACCGAAAAAAATAGAAGAAAAAATTAATCCGGTTGTGAAAGATTCAATGATTGAAAAGCTTGAGTTAAAAACTGAAATTATTGAACCAAAAAAAGAAAAAACGCTGCCGAAAAAAACCATTCGAAAAACTGATCCAATCATTCAGCCAAAGCAAAAAGATACCACGATTTTAATAGCCAACAACAATATTGATAGTGTAATAAAAACAGAACCAATAATAGCTGCAACCGAAATTGAAAATCCGATTATTAACAATATAACTTCAGTTAAAGTTGAAATTCCAGAATTTAGTAATTTAGCTAGCAACAACGATTTCAGAAGTTTTGATGCACTTGTGAAAGGGAAAAAACAAAAAGCTACTAAACCCGAAGAAATTATTCCCACTTATGAATTTATGGTTTACGATTCGCTTTATGCTGACGTGTTGCCTAAAACAGAAATAATGGTAAACAGCGTGGAAGCAAAATTTGAGAACAAAGACAGTAAAAGTTCACTAGATAAAGAGCTGAAAAAAGAAGAAATTAAATACGATGATTTTATCAAATCTGCATTAGAAAAATTGAAGAAAAACCAGTTTGAAATAGCAAAAATTGACTTTGAGTTAATTTTACAACAATATAAAAACGATATTAATGCTCTTTATTATTTAGGATTGTGTTTCTATCATTTAAATAATCCAAGCCTTGCGCAAAGTTATTTTGAAAAAATTGAAGCCAACGAAAATGATTTTTATAAAGCCGATGCAGAATGGCATTTAGCTTTGGTTTATGGACAATTGGGCGATACAGAAGAAATGAAACAACGTTTGATAGTTATAAAAAACAAAAACAATAATTATTCGCCATCAGCTAGTGTGCGTTTAGAAAAAATGAAATAGTTAGGCTTTAATTTTGTTAATTCAACAACTCATTCAAAAGGCTTTTTAATACATTTGGTTTCCTAGAATTTTGAAACCAATGATTGCCGAAATAACACACAACCAACAAAAAATCTCCATCAATTTATCCCAACCAATTGATATTTCTTTGCCCATAATTGACAACGATTTAGCCGCTAAAGCTTGGCATGCAGCTACACCAAAAATGGAGCCCGTTGTTGCAGGTGATTGGATTGGCGAAGTGAAATCGGGCGCTCCAGTAAACTTCAGAAATGTGTTTTTTAATCCCCATGGCAATGGCACACATACTGAATGCGTGGGGCATATTACACCCGAAATTCATTCTGTGAATCAAGGTTTAAAACAGTTTCATTTTTTAGCACAATTAATAACCATAGATCCTGAAAAGCTAACCAATGGCGATTTAATAATTACCAAAAATTTGCTGGAAAAAAACTGGAAAGAACAAGCTGTTGAGGCCATTATTATAAGAACCTTACCTAACCATTTTTCGAAAAAAAACACCAATTATAGCGACACCAATCCGCCTTATTTAACAGCCGATGTAGCCGATTTTTTGCATGAAAAAGGCATTCAGCATTTATTAATTGATTTGCCTTCGGTTGATAAAGAATGGGATAATGGTGTTTTGCAAATGCATCATCTTTTTTGGAACTATCCTGCTGAAATCAATCTTTCTAAAACCATTACAGAACTCATTTATGTGCCTAATGAAGTAGAAGATGGGATTTATTTTCTGAATTTAATGATCGCAGCTTTTGAAAACGATGCTGCTCCCAGCAAGCCAGTTTTGTATAAAATCAATTAGATATGAATATTGAATTTTACCGTGATTATTGTTTAAACCTAAAAGCTGTAAGTGAACATTTTCCTTTTGATGCCAACACTTTAGTTTTTAAAGTGGGTGGAAAAATGTTTGCCCTTTGCGATGTTAATCAGTTTGAAAGCATCAATTTAAAATGCGATCCTGAATGGGCTATCGAATTGCGCGAATTGTATCCTGAAAGCATCAAACCGGGTTATCACATGAGTAAAAAACATTGGAACACCATTGAAATGGATGGAAGTATTAACGACAAGTTAATTATAGAACTCATCAACCATTCTTATGATTTGGTTTTAAAATCTTTGCCCAAAAAAGTGCAAGAGGAAATTTTAAATTCTTGATATAAATTTAATTGAAGCCAATTATTTTATTATTCCTTTGCGTAAAATTTTTCAATGAATCGGTTTGTAGGATTTTTTACCCGTTATTTTATTCAAGGTCTAATAATATTAGTTCCTATTTCCATTATATTCTACGTTTTAGTGAGTGTTTTTTCAACCGTAGGTTCATTTATCGAATCTATTGGCTTAAAAATTCATTGGCTTATTGATCCATTTTTAGGATTAATAATCGTAACTGCTTTTATTTTAGGTATTGGTTTTTTAGGCTCTACCCTATTTTTTAAGCCATTTTTTGTTTGGTTAGAACATTTAATAGAGCGCGCACCAGTAATCAAATCTATTTATGGCACTTTAAAAGATTTGGTTGAAGCATTTGTTGGCGGAAAAAAGAAGTTTAATCGTCCAGTTTTAGTTCAATTGTTTGATAATGCTGAAAGAATTGGCTTCATTACTTCCGAAGATTTAAGCGAATTAGGAGTAGCTGACGATAAAGTGGCAGTTTATTTTCCGCATTCTTATGCCATTTCTGGCAATGTGATGATTGTTTCAAAAACGAAAATTAAACCCATTGAAATGTCATCGGCCAAGGTTTACAAATTTTTAGTTTCAGGCGGAGTTGCTTAATTGATGGACGGGCTGTTTTCAAAATACAAAAACTACATTTATCTGCACCTCATCATTTTTATTTGGGGTTTCACAGCTATTTTGGGTGAATTAATTAGTGTTTCAACCTATCAATTGGTAATTACAAGGTTAATTATTGCAGCCGTTTCTATATTCATTTGGATAATTTACCGAAAAATCAATTTCAAAATTTCAACTAGGCATTTAGGTTATTATTTGGTTACAGGTTTTATAATAGCTGCTCACTGGTATTTTTTCTTTGAAAGCATCGAAATTTCAACTGTTTCCATTGGCTTAATTGGTTTATCCTCTTCCACTCTTTTCACGGCATTTATCGAACCTTTTTTCTTTAAACGCAAAATCACTTTTTATGAAATTTTACTCGGGCTATTTATAATTTTTGGTATTTACCTCATCTTTAATTTTCAACCGGAATATGTAAAAGGTTTAGCTTATTCTCTTGCTGCTGGATTTTTCGGTTCGTTATTTACTGTTATTAATGGGAAATTAGCCCGCAACAATCATGACCCATCTGTTATTTCATTTTATGAATTTCTAGGTGGTATTATTCCGCTTTTTTTATTGGTTTTGTTGAGTGGCGATTTTAATGCCTCTTTTTTCAATTTTGGCCTGAACGATAGTATTTATTTATTGATTTTAGGAACCATTTGCACGGCTTTGGCATTTGTTGGAAGTGTGGCTGTGATGAAAGAAATAACCCCTTTCACGCTTATTGTAGCTGTAAATTTAGAACCGATTTATGGAATTATATTGGCTTGGATAATTTTTGATGAAGCCAGCAAAATGTCGGCTGGATTTTATTTGGGCTCGGCTGTAATTCTAGGGAGTGTGTTTATTAACGCTTACTTAAAAGCCAAGAAGAGAATTTAGATTTTGAGACATGAGTATTGAGATGGATTGCAGATTTTGTAAATCCAATGATTTTTGTTCTTTCAGAACTAGATTTTAGATGATGGAAATTAGTATTGAGTCGAATAGCAAATTGTTATTTTATTTCCCAGATGAATTACAAATTCATTTATACTAATCTAAAATTTTCCATAAATTATTCTCAATCAGCGCAGTAATTAGTTGTTGATTATTGAGGTATCTTATTGTAATTGTTCATAAACCTTATTATAAACCTAGATTTTGCTTCATTTTTTTAAATTTGTTTGAAACTATTTTTGAATAAGACTTTCAATAGGCGGCTAGAAACCAATAATATATTTTTGGAATGAACATTAAAACAAATAATGGATTTAAATTAGAGAACGGAGTTCATGTTTCTTTAAGTATTGGAGAAAAATTCTTTGATTTCGAAAAAAATTATTTAAAAGTCCGAGAAAAAGAAAAACGTGTTTTGAATATCGAGGAAATTAGAAAGCTGCCTTTTGTAGAATCAAAAAATGCAGATTATGACCTTTGGAGAATTAGAAGGCGCAATATTAATCGGTTCCTGAACTACTTGGCAAAAAAAAATAAACAACTTAAAATCCTTGACGTAGGATGTGGTAATGGTTTTTTTACCAACCTCATGCAAAAGCAAAGTCATTTCTTGATGGGTTTAGATGTTAATATTGTTGAATTGAATCAAGCCGTTGAAGCATTTGGAGCTTCAAATATCACTTGGGTATATGGTGACATTCTTTCTGATAATTTACCTGAAAATAAATTTGACATAATTACCTTCTGTGGCTCTTTTCAATATTTTGAGCACCCTGAAAAATTATTAAATCATTGTAAAAAGTTGCTTCATCCAGGAGGAGAAATTCATATTATTGATAGCCCCTTTTATCCTGAAGCGGAAATTGAAGCCGCTAAACATCGATCAATTGATTACTTTCACAACATGGAAGTAGATACAATGAACAACTATTTTCACCATAATTCTTATAAAATATTTGATGATTACAATATTACTTTAAAGTATAAACCCAATAGATTTCTTAGAAAATTATTTAAGGATTCTCCTTTCCCATGGATAATGATTTTATGAGGTCATTAACTGGCTCTCAGAAAGACATGATATCAGAGTATTTCCTTAATGATACCTTGTTTAAAAGTTCCCATTTTCACATCTGAAACGTTAGGATAATATCCATTTCAATTGTTTCGATATTTTTTATTTTATCTACCATTTTGGATGTTAGCTAGGGCATAAGTAGATTATTTCAAAATCAAAATTTTACCATTCATTACTTAACCAATCCTCTAATTTTAGTAGAAATCTAAAGACACTAGCCAACACTTTCTCATACATGTAAGAACCTTCAGAAGGCTCCTACTTATAAAAGTATAATAATCTCTGTTTCTAGCTTTACTTCCTTAATTTTTTCAGTTAATAATTATGTCATTTTTTTCATAGGGTCTTTTTCTAATCGACCAGCAATAATTACGACATTATAATTTGTCGCATCTAGATAGGATCCAATAGCCATCAAAGCCAATGGCATGGTATAAAAAACGGCATAAGGGTTGTATAAAACAATCGTTTTTTTCATTAATTATTTGCGGCTTTTAGCAAAAAATTGTGTTGAACAATAATGAACATTTTGGTAAAATATTCTTGTAAGAGGCATGATTAAAAGAATTATATATTGCTTTTTTACAAATAAGTTTAAAAAGGAAATTTTACAATCCACCGAAAAAATCAAACTGAAAGCAGTTAATAACAACCCTCGTTCTTTAAAAATTAATCAAATCAAAAACATGAAGAAATGGCTTTTGCCTCAAAAATATAAGGCATTTCGATAGATTAATTTATCAAGCATCTGCGAAACGTGTCAACTATCGCTTTGAATTTTTATTTGAAAAAATTAATTTATTGATTATCAATATAATTAATGAATAATCCTATCCATTAATATGCTTGACAATTATTTCACCCGTAAGAATATTTGGAGGAATAATTTGAGTCAAATTGTTACAAAACTCATCAATTGGCATCCAATTTTCTAAAATTAAATTCATTTGTTCATACTTGATGTAATTGCAATGGTAATTTCCAATTGAACTTAATACTTTTAAAGACTTTGCTGTATCATTTAAAAGCAGCATATTAAACTCAAAACAGATATATTTAATTGGGGTTTTCAACCCTAAAAAAACTTCTGATTCATATCCCTCCACATCGATTTTACAAAACTTTGGAACTCCGTATTGCTGACATAAATTTTCTAAGGTTACAACTTTCACTTCTTCTAAAGTTGACCAGTTGAGATTCGATTTTAAAGCATACAGATCTATAAATTGATTTGATAGTGTTGAACACTCTTTGTTTTCATCGCAAATCATAAGTTGGGCCAATTTTTCTTGGCTTCCAACAGCAAAATTTAATACATCAACTTTTTTATTTTTGCCGTATTTCTTTCTCATTGCATGAAAACAACTACTTTGTGGTTCAATAGCAATTACTTTTGCCCCAATTTTTAATAAAACATCTGTTCGTTCGCCAATATTTGCCCCAATATCAAAGCACAAATCATTTGCATTAACATAAGTTTTATAGAAATCAAACATTTCTTTGTGTTTAAGTATCTTTCTTATAAATTTTGGCAGGAGCATTTCTTATTATTTAAGTTTATTCTTTTAATGTCTAGCTATTTTGATAGTACTTATTATATTCCTCAATTGTTTTCTCAATTTTAAAAGGGTTTGAAAAACTTTCGTCATAAGTTCTAGCAAGCATTTTTTGACAGGCAATTATCAAATCGTTCTTATTGTTTTCCAAAATAGCATTTGGTGATTCGAATATACTACCTACTGGGGTAGAAACAACCATTGTTTTTTGTTGAAGAGCTTCCGCAAATATCATCCCAAATCCTTCGTGCTGACTGGTGTGAAGCAATATTTTTGATTGGGCCAAATAGCATAAAACCTGCTCATAATTTTGTAAACTTAATAATTGAATGTTTTGTCCTAATTTTAATTCTTGTATTTTTTTAGACAAAAAATCAAACTCTATCCCTTCCCCTATTATGATAGCTTTAACGGAAGTTTTTTTATTAATTTCATTAATTATGTCAATAAATAAGCTATAATTTTTCAAAGGAATTAATGCGCCAACACCAATAAAATCAATGGTTTTTGGCATATTTTTAATAGCATTTTTTTCTGACACTCCAAAATGAACAATAGGCGCTTTTACTTTGTAATTACTTAAAAACACTTGTTGATGAAAAGTAGAAAGTGCCACTAAATTCATCTTTTTAATGGGTAAAATGCTACTAAACCAATTACCTTTTAAAACATCTTGCCCCATTAAAGTATTAATGTGCTTAACCCTAATTTTTTTCGAAACCCATTCGCCAATTAAAGCGCATTCGCCAAGCCAAAAACTATGAATGGCGACAACTGGTTCGCTTTTATGAATTGATTGAATGATTTTTATTGCCTTTAACCATAACAATGGTTTTTCCCATTTTGAATGTTTGGTAAATGAATAAACCTCACAATTGTTCCAATAATAAACTCCTTTTTTGTAAGGATAATGCAATGAAATGATACTTAACTTATATCCATTTTGCAGCAATGCTTTGAAATATATTTGAAGATAGGTCATGCAAGTGCTATCCGCTTCATTTGCCGCAAATCCAGGGGTAATAAAAACAATATGCCTCGGTTTTGATACCATTATTTGGAACTTAATCTTAAATCATTTCAAAATTTAATTGGCTGGCAGCTATAAATTTCTTCAAACATTTTTTCTCCCAAAACTTCTTTAGGTGATTTAGTGTTTTCTATCATTTTTCCTTCCATCCAACCTAAATTAAGCAAATGATTGTAAATTAAATTAGCTGCTAACTCGTGCCCAAGCGGATTCCAATGTGGATCACAACACCAACCAAAAACGGGTTCTTTTAAATTAAATTGATCCCTATATTGAATAAAACTAGGGTTTAAATCAAGCATTTCAATTCCTGTCTTTTGAATAATAGTTTGTAGTCGTTTATTGGGATAATCTATATCAAAATCTGTAGGAAGATAATTATCTTGAATTTGTTTGCTAATTTCGTTTTTCCAGTCAAAAGACCATTGAATGGATCCAGGCACATTAACAATCAATAATTTACTGCCAGAGACTTCGCATTCTTTTTTCAAGGCGTTTAATGACCATTCTGTAATATTCCATCCATCATCCCATAACTTATTATTATCTGGCCTGTAAAGATTGTATGCAAAGCTAGTTTGATTAAAAAATTCTTCTCCAGTAAATTTAATCCTATCTGATTGCCATAAATTTCTTAAAGCCCTATATGTAAAACTATTTTTTTTAACCCAACTAGTAAAACTCATTGACTCATTTTTCCTTATTTCGAAATCATTTACTTCTTTTACTTTTTTGCTGTCCACAATGCAACATGGACTATAAAATTCTCCCTCACCCCTCTCTAGAGCGCATTGATTATCTCTAATGTCGTTGTCAATAAAAAAGAACAAAATGGTTATATTAGGCTTTTGTGGCTTCATATATTTTCGCCATAATAAAAGCTCTTGATAGGTTCCATAACCACAAACTCCACCATTCATTACTTCAGTTTTACTGTGAAGTGAAAGTTTTGTAGCCACATGAAAGCTATCAGGCACTGTTAAACCATGCAAAAAAGAATCGCCCAATAATGCTATTTTTATTGGACTATTTGGAAAAGAAGGGGTAATTCGCATACCAATTTCATTAGTCTTAATATGACTATTTTCAACACAATTTATAATGTAGCTCTCATCTTGAAATGGCACAGGAAAATACCCAAGTTCTTTGTCGCTATTATAATTTATTCTGGCAGGATATAATGTGTACTTTGATGGGATAAAACGCAGTGAAACCTCAAGTAATGTAATTAAAACGAGGGCGTTAATACATACTACTAACAAATATTTTTTCAACTTGGATGTTTTACTTTTCTTTTCCATAAATTACTTCTTTCTCTCTATAATAAATAACCCTTCCCATTACTATTCATTGTTACAATAAACCTAAAACTCATTAAAACAAATGTGGTATAAGCTTTTAAAAAAATTATGGGAAGTTTTTTTTCGTTAAAATGTATCTAAGTTGGCATAAGTAAACTCAAAGTCTGAAAATTTTAAATCTTCACAAAACATTAAATATCCTATTAGCCAAGAATCTTTTGGTGATAACAATTTATTCAAATAGTTAAATTGCATAGTATTGGGTGAAACCTGAAATAGTATTTCATTTATTCCAAGTACAAATGCTATTTTTTTAAGTTTAATAATTGCTTTTTTAAAATCAATATCATTAGAACATTTAAAAAAACCCACTCTCATAATTTCATCAATTTTTATATAAAAATAACTGTTTTCAATGAGTAGTAAAAAGTGATTATTGAAACCATCTTTATAGTCAAAAAACGCTTCGTTATAAATTTCACCTTTTGTTGTTTCGCTTTTAAAATTTGACTTGTCAACGATAATTTTTTTTAGATAAATGCTTAAAAAACGATGGTAAATATTTTGCAATTTCAGTTTTATGCAAACTTTTGAAATGGGCAATGTAAATATATTAATATGAAAACGTTTCATGTTTAAATGGTTTTTCCATTCAAGTTTTTTGGTGCTATGAAACGTGTTTTCGCTATGAAACGCATAAACAAATTTAATATCATATTTTCTCATTAGTTCATAAGCTCTAATAGCTAAATTATAGTGTAGTCCTTTTTTTTGATGCTCTTGTCGTGTAAAAGAATCGCAAGCATGAGCTACTAAAAATGTTTGAGTTTCGCTTCGGAATTTTTGAGGAATAGCACCATAAAAAGCAACAGCTTTATTGTTATGAAAAGCCATAAATGATATAAAACTAACTCCCAAATAATCGGTATTGTATTTATTCCTTAAATAGTTAATTGATACTTCTTTATTAAAAACATCACGAAAAATTATTTTCAAATCGGGTAAATATTTTTCTTCCAGTCTTTTATATGTATAATTATTATCCTCCATAAGTATTAGTAATAAGTTCCTTTCAATAAATAATAAATTTGTCGAGTAAGACCAATATGAGGATTAATAACAAACCTTTCTCTTAAACTAAAATCTGCTTGGTGTTTGTCACTTTTAAAATCCAACAATAATATTTTTTCTAATTGGATAGATTTAGAATAAGCAACTAAATCATCATTGTAATCTCCAAATGGAAAAGCAATTGAATTTATGTTTTTATTGCAAATTTGTGATAAAATATTTTTTGAATTTAATATTTCATCAAAAGCCTCCTGTTGTTCTATTTGGGCTAAATTAGCATGTGTGCAACCGTGAATGCCAATATTGAACAATTTGTTGTCAGAAATACTTTTTATACTCTCTCTGCTCATTAATTGCCAATAATCATTTAATTGTTTTGATTGAATTATATTCCACTCATATTCAAAAATTTCAAACAATGATTTTATTGATTCAAGAGGTATTTGTTTACATCTATTTTTCAGTGTAATTCCATTAAAGGCAAATTCATTTTTTCTGTTTTTTGAGTACCGATTATTTTCAAAAATAATTTCATTTTTTGTGGTATAATAAGTTACTAAATCTAAAAAATCAGGCCATAAAAATGGAGTGTTACCAGCAACTGTAGTAATAAAAAAAATGGCCGGAATTTTATATTTTTCTAGAATAGGAATAGCATGTAAATTGTTTAAATATCCATCGTCAAAAGTAATGGCTATATTTAAAGTATTGGGTTCAAATTTTTTAGCATAATAATCATCTAACGAAACAACGTTATAATTTGTAGAAATATATTTTATAAGCTCTTCAAATGCTGTTATTGAAATAAAACGACTATTGTATTTTGGCTCGCCAATACCATGAAACACTAAAATACGTTCGCCATAGTTCTTTCTTAATAGGCGCTTTTTAAAACCCAGTTTAAAACCTAAACTAAGCAGTAATAATCTTAATCTATATCTTATTTTAATCCAAATCATCATTTTATTGAATTTCAAATAAATCCCAACCATCGGGATAAGATTTTAAAACTTTCAAATTTTCAGCCTTTTTTAATTTATTCCAATTAATTAATGGGTTTTTTCCTACCCATTGTTTCTCCAATTGAGCAGCATTTATTAGAACCAATGCACTTTTATTAAAACTATTGTATTCTTTATACCAAATATTTTGAAAATCTAATGAAACATTTCGTCCTTTTAATGCTATATCCAAATCAAAAATATAAATGGTTCTGCCACTGTATTTCATTAAGTCATTGGCTACCATTTGTTCAAATTTATTGCGTTTATAAAACTCGGCCCCATAAAAAGAAATAAAACCAATTTGAGTAAAAACGACCAATATAATTATCATTTTTTGAAATTTTTGAAAACCAAAAACCTGCTGAAGAAGTGGATACAAAAAAACGATGACTAATGGAAAAGATAAAACCAAAAAGCGCTTGTTTTGAAAGTTAATTCCTCCAAGAAAAATGGCATAAATTACTACAGAAATGAATACTAAATTTTGAAATTTATAACCAATAAAAACCTTCAATCTATAAACAAACGTTACAACCAACAAAACTGCCCCAAAAGCAAAAAACTGTGGATGAAAAAACGAATAAAAAGCATAAATTAAATTGATGAATTTATTGCTTGATTTACCTTCACTAGTTGAAAAAGAACTTTGAAATAAATGAATAGGATTCCAAGTTATAAGCATGTCATGCGACAAAAATTTTAAACTTTTTGTTGAATACAATAAAAAATGGGGAATAGAAAAAACAAAAGCAATCAAAGCGGCATAAATAAGCAGTGAAAATTTCTTTTGGCTTAATATTTTCAGGAAAACAAGAGCGGCAAACGGCAATAGAATCACTAAAGTTGCATATCTCGTGTGTGCTGCGAGTGCCAAAAAAATAATCCCTAAAAAATAATTGCCATTTTTAAAATCACTCAAGTATTTCAATAAATAATAAATTGACACAATTAAAAAACTGCACGCCAGCATATCGCTCATTACCAATAAACCTTGTACAAAAACAAGGGGCGATAAAGCGAAAAATAAAAATCCTATCAAATAATTCGGCTCTTTTTTATAAATAAGCGCAATTAGTTTATCAAAATAAATCCAGATTACTAATCCAGAAAGCATTGAAATCAATTGAAGTGCTAATGCCGCATCGCGAACAAAAAACGTCATCAAAGAGCCAAAAAATGGATAAGCTAAGCCCCAAAAGAAATTACCTAATAAGCTTTGGTTTACAAAAAATGAATACATCTCTTTTGTATAACGCAAATATTCATAGGCATCTTGACCGTAAAGTCCATCAAACCCTAGCAAAAAACGAACTACTAAAAATAAACTAATACAAAAGCCTGCCTTTAAGAAGGTGCGGTTTAATTTTTTCATTTTTAATGTTATAATGCAGGTAGATATTTCGTTGGATTTTGGATTTTTAAAAAAACTGGGGATAACCTTATTTATAAATTGAAATTTAAAAAGAATCAAAATCGGCCATCACAAATTTCACTTTTTCTTTTTCAAAATTTAAGCCCATATCTATTCGTCCTACACAAAATGTTTCAGCACCTTTTTGTCTTTTGCTGAAAGCATGGTGAATGGCCGATTCTTTAGAAGTAGTTGTTTGAATTTCTCTATTACCAATTATAAAAGACAAAAACTTTAACTTTTTGAGCACGTGGTTAAAATCAATATCCTCGTTTATTTGCATATCACCAATTTTTAACTCGCCATCTACTTTCAGCCAAATGTTGCAGCCACTAATGTTTATAATGTGATTTTTAGTATATTTTTTATACGAATAGTAATGATCATCGTGAACAATAAAAGCATAATCTTTTCCATTGAGTGTATTCTCAAAATGCTTGACGCCCTTTTTATAAAACCTAAAAATAAAAGCTACATAGCTTTCATATAATTTATTTATCAGCTTGTTTTTTCTTGCAATTTTAGCTAAAGGCAATGTGTAAACCTTTTCAGAAAAATGAATCATTTTTTCTTCTTCTGTATATTGCCATCCCAATTTGTATGATCCTGGCAATGTTAATTGATTCGGGAAACAATACAATAACACAATTCCCTCTTCTTTTGCCAATACAAATGTTTTTCTCGACAACAAATCAAACAAGCCACGCCTTTTATGTGTAGTGTGTGTCATGGTATCAGCAGAAACTGCTGCGATATAGTCTTGATTATTATAGCTGATTTTAACTGGATAAAGGCCATAATAGGCCGCAGGAAAGCCCTCTGGCGTGTAAGCCATGTAACCAATATGTTCAATTCCTAAATTTTTAGTTCTAAATTTTTTTTCAAAGTAAGTCGCGCCAACGTTACGGTTAAAACAGTGCTCAAATAAAAATGCTAAATCTTTATAATGTTTAGAACCAACCCTCTCGTATATATATTCCATGAATAGCCATTTTTAATAAGAATTAAAGTAGCAGAAATAAGAAGATTAAATATAATAACAAAATGGTTCACTAATTTTAATTTTATATTAAACCCTTGAACTGTTGATATTTCATAGTTCAAGGGTTTCACTTTTTAATCTAATCCAACAAAAGTGTTTTTCGGATATTTAACAGAGTACTTATAATTTAGCTTTTTCGATTTTTCGGGCTCTACATTCACCTTCCATGTAATAATACCCGTCAAATCATTTACAATTGCTTCGTTTACAAATTCTTTTTTCACAATAATTCTTTCGTCCATGCTAAGCGGGAACTGATCTTCTAGCATTAAATTAATTTTGGCTTTTTTCGAATTTCTAATATTTATTTCCCAGTCGCGGTAGCTAATGTTTTCGTTGCCGAAAATCTCCTTTTTGCTATTTTCTTTTAATTTTTTGCGCTCTACTAAAATGTTTTTGTCGCGACCCAAAGAGATATTTAATGTGTCTTGCAAAAACCTCACATCCATTAAACTAGTTCCTAAATAAGTGTTTTCGAAAAAAATATTGGCTTGCCCTTCCAACAAATTATATTTTTCCCAATTGGTAAGCATAGCCGTTAAAAAAACATCTTTATCTAGTTTTGGGGCACAATAATATTGATATTCAGCCGGTGCTTTAATTTCATCAATTTTTACCGTATAGCTTTTAGTATCTGAAGGCACATTGATTCGATTTTCAATATTAAACTCTGTATCCACCACATTCTGAATTTTTTGAACAATAGGCGCTACACTTTGTGAGGCTTGATATTTTTTATCCTTTTTACCTAAATAATCATTATTCGCAATTCCGCTGATGGCCTTTATATTTTGAATGCTTAAAGATTGTTTTGAATCTACGTTACGAACCTCATTGTTATTCGACATAATTACCACCGCATCTAATAAAGCTGCATCTTGACCCAAAACAATGTTCATAGTTTCTGAATTTACATTTACAACGCTTGTTTTAAAACCAATATAACTTACTTTAATTTGAGTAGCTCCTTGAGGCATGTTTAAAAAATAGTTTCCATCTAAATCGGTTGAAACACCCACAGTGCTGCCAACTACTTGCACTGTTGCAAAAGGAAGTGGTTCGCCATATTCATCCGTAATTTTTCCTGATACTTTAAAATAAATGGTACCAGTGTAACGCTGAAAGTTAGTGGTTGGATTTTGCGGTTGCTGATAGCCTTGATTTAATCTCAACTGCCAAGGATTTAAAATTGGCTTTTGACCTGATATGGAAGGATCGGAAGTTGATAATTTAATTTTTACATTTTGCCAATCTTCACCACTTTGTTGCGATATATTAGCCTTGTAATCAATCATTAAGGCTTCGTTAATGTTTTTTACCCTCAAATCATAGGAAGGAAACCAACGCGCTTGGGTTACAATATAACTTATTTCAAATTGAGCTTTTTGATCTAATTTATTGCTTATTGCAATCACAATTTCGTTGTGCTCTAATGTGCGAGGCAATCTTTTGGCTTTGAGCTCTTGTGTTGTTAAACTTTGTGTTTCTTTTAGTTCTTTTAATTCTCGCTCGAGCTTCAAAATCTCTTGTTTTAATTCATTTAATGGTATGTGAACCATTTGCCTCGTTTTAATGGCCAATTCAATAATGTTTTCAGTTCTTTGTTGAGGAATGTTTTTAATATTCTCAAACATATTGTTCTCTAAATACAACACTTGCAGTTTAGTTTCAATTTCTTCAGCTTTTACGGTAGTTTCTTTAAGCTTTTTTTCAAGAACTTGAATTTCAGCCACTGGAATTGGCAATTGCTCTTGGATAACCTGAAAATTAACTGAAATAATTTTTAAGTCATCATTGCTTTTCACTTGAATACTTTCCTTTTTAAGAAAAGGACTAATGTTTTTAATCTTTAAAACTTGATCGCCTGGTGCAATTTGTACTGAACCAATTCGGGTAACTTGCGCTCCAGTTTGAAAAACAGTTACCTGCTCAATTTTTGTTTTTAGTTCGGTTGCTTTTGTTTGAGTTAAAACAAATATCAACATTAAAAGGGCAATTAATAATTTCATTGTTTTCGTTTTTAGAAGAGAAAACAATTGGCATTAATTCCATAATTTGAATTCAAGAAAAAACTTAAGCACTTTATTTTCAGAACAATAAAATACAATGGACTTTTTAAATTTTTTATTTCCTTCCAAAGAACATCCTCAATGATGCTTTAAATAACACTATCCTTTATGGATAAATCTGAACTTTTATTTTCGTTTAAATCAATAGCTACAAGCGCGGCCATGCCGCAAAGCGCCAGCATCATAGTTTTATCAATATCTATAAAACTATTAAAAAAGCCTTCAATAAAAAAAGAAGTTAAGGCTAGAAATAGAGCCATTGACAATTTTCGATGTTTGCTTGCCTGATTATAAGCGTTTTTTAACCCAAGCTGCATGGTGGCATAAATCAAACTTAAATAAATGAGCAAACCTGGTAATCCTGTTTCGCACAAATAGCCCAAATAATCGGAATGAGCATTTCCTTTATCACCTTTGTAAGTACTAATGCGGGTAGTTAATTCTTTAATTTGATAAGGACCATATTTAAACTGATAAGTGCCAGGGCCAAAGCCTGCAAACGGTTTATCTAAAAACATTCTCCAGGCACAATACCACCTGTTTAATCTTTCTGTATTGGAAGCATCTGAGTTAACATTTCCCACCGATTCAATATGTTGACTAATGTCTTTGTTACTTACAGATTTATTGGTTTTAAATTTTTCCTTAATCACATTAAAACTTAAAAAGCCAACCATGGATGTAGCCACCAAAATCAGCATAATACTTCTCATATTTATTTTAAAATAAGTAGCAAAATAGAGGAATAAAATGAGTATTAAACTTACCCAACTTGCCCTTGAATAGGATAAAAAAGTGGCTACTACAAATATCAAAAAAAGTAGTATCCAAATAAATTTCATCGATTTTTTACTTTCAGATATAAAATAAATTATGATTGGAATTAAAAAAGTTAAACAAGCACCATAAATGGTATGATCGTTATAAAAAGGTTGCGTCATTTTGTAGGCAGCAGCAATCGAAAAATTGTATTTGGCATGAAAAACAAATGAGCTAATAATTGGAAAAATAAGCCCTAAACTGTATAAAACATAGACTTTTTTTATGTTCTCCGTATTTTTAAAAACACTAATCGAATAGAAATAATAAATAGTTAAGTAGAGCAATTTGATGGCCGTTCGTTTTAAAGAAACAATGGGCATCGTGCTGGCCAAACTAGTTAAAACCATCCATAAAAAATCAACTAAGATTAAAATGGTGATGGGGTGTTTTAAAATAGTAAATTCAAGTTTTCCTTTTGAAAAAAACTCAAAAAATAAATACAAAAACAAAATAACAGCAAACATTTCCGAAGGAAAAGAAATAGCTGGCCCCGACCTCTGTTCCATAATAAATGACAGAGGAATAAAAAATATGGTAATGTTGTAAAAAATTTCCTTGTTGATAAGCAAGGATAACAAAAGAGCTAATCCAAGAATACTAAAAATAGCTATTGTTGTTACAACTACATCGTTATATAACAATACCAAATTAATAATCGCTATAAAAAAAAGCGTTATTAAAAATACTTTGTGCTTACTAAAAAATTCTATCGTTTTAGTCATTCTTTAGGTAAGCATCTAAATTTTCCAACTTAAGCCTTAATACTAATATGGCTGAAACTACTATAATAGTTAAAACCAAAGAAATGGAAATATTAACCACAAAAGATGGGCTTGTTTTTTTACTCGATTTTTCCGCCCTATTTATAACGTAAGTGTTTGGCAATGGTCGTGCTAATTGGGTTTTTACTCTTTCATATTTCATGGCTACTTCATTGAAAATAACCTTTTGAAGTATGTATTTGTCAATTTTTTCTTCCAGAAGTGTATTATTGGTTTTGTTGTTATTATTAAAGTTAAATTCTTGATTGGCTAATAAACTAATAGATGGATTCCCATATTCATCGCGCATGGTTTTAATATTATTCACCAATGAATCTAATCTTTGTTTTTGATGAAAGTATTCCTTTTGAATGGAATTGTGGGCTAAAACAATATTTTGTTTTAAAATTCTATTTCTGATAGGATCTATTAAATCAATAATGGTATTAACAATGTCGGCAGAAAGTTGAGGATCTTCGGTTTTGGCAGTAATTTCAATTGACATAAATGGCGTTTTTGAAAAATAAATGTCATTTAAAAGTTCTTTCCTCAAATCATCTCTCCACTTTTCATCACTTGTATCCAATTCGTAGTAGGCAATTAAGTTAAATTTTTTGCTTACACTGTCTTGAATTTCTTGCGATTGTAATATTTGTAAAGTTCTATCGGCTTCAACGTCATAACCAAACATTGGATTATTATAGGTATCTTCTAATGAATTTGAAAAGGTAGAAAATATGATACCAGTGGTTTTATACTGTTTTGGTATAAAGGATGTAACGACAATGGTTAATATTAAACTTAATGTTAACGTTTTTAAATAAAATGATCGATTAGTATATACAAATTTTATTAATTTTTTAAGGTCATTTTGTTCTTCTGATTCTTTCATGTGGTTTATTTGAGAGATTTAATCGTTTATTTGGTTATGAATTAATCTGAAAATTAGCTTATTTTCTATATATAAAAAAACAAATATTCAATTGTTATTGCTTAAGCGAATAAATATAAAACAACCTTAACAAAATCAAATAGTTATGAAGTTATCCTTCATGTTTTATCTTCATTTTTTTATATGATGTAGATTTCTAAGAAGTTTTATTTAAAAATTGATTTAAAATAAATAGAAATTACAAATTTCTTAAATTTCTGTTTTTCAAACATTTAAATCAAAATAAATAATCCCAATTAATTTTTCATTATTAAATTTTCAACCTGATTTTGTAATTATTCGCAAATTTAAAGAAATTATTAAGCTATGAATTTTGGCAATTTTTGTTGAACTTTATTCCAACAGAATTTGAATTTCAAAACAATATAAATTTGCATTTTCTTATGTTAAATTATCAATAAAATTTAATAAAGCTTATTTGTCTGATTTATATTTTTGAGAATGCTATGACTTTAATCTGCTCTCTAAAAACTGAAATAAATCTTGGGCAATTATATCGCGGTTAAAATGCTTTTTTACATATTGATAACCATTTTCACCCTTCTCAAACATTTGACTTTTTTGGTCAATAAGTTGTAAGATTTTATTTGATAAATCTTCTTCGTTTTCTGGCTCAAAAGCTAAACCAGCTTTAGCATTATCAATAAAATGATGTTTTGCTTCGCCTTCCACACCCAATAAAATTGGCTTTTTCATGGCCATCGTTTCAAAAATTTTGGAAGGAATAGCGCCTTTAAATAAATCGAGTTTTTTGAGCGGAATTATAGCTGCATCTATTCCTGACAGAACGCTTGGCATTTCATTTTTTGCAACTGCTTCTAAAAAATAAACACTATTTAAATCCAAAGAAGTTTTTAATGCTTTTAGTTTATCTAATTCTGGCCCTGAACCTTGTAAAACAAACTTAATTTGTGTGTTATTTCTTAGCAATTCTGCTGCTTTTAAAATTACTTCTAAACCTTGCGCATGGCCGATAATTCCTCCATAAAACAAAACAAAATCTTCCTTTAAAAAACCATTTTTTTCGCGCCAATTGAACTTAATTTCAGCATTCGAAATCCAATTTACATCAACACCATTAGGCAACCAATACACCTCCTTTTTAGGAAAACGTTGTTTGATATTATCAACTATTCCTTGTGTTTGACCGCTTACTAAAAATGACTTTTTGTATAAAAACTCTTCTAAAATGGTAGCAGAATATAGAAAAAAACGATTGGTAATAATCCCCAATTTTTCTGCCGTTTCTGGCCATAAATCAGATACATTAAAAATAAGTTTTGCTTTTTTAAAATAACTTAAAAACCATGCTGAAATTCCTAAAAACAAAGGTGGCGATTCACACAAAATGTAATCGTATCTTTTTTGTGTTTTAAAATATCCATAATGCAAGGAACTAAAAACAAATGAAAAATAATTGAGCAAACGATTTATTATACTTTGCTTTTCGCTTACAAAAATCCACGATCGAAAAACCTGTAAGCCTTGCATTTCTTCTTTAAAAAAACGCAAACCTTTGTAGTTATCATGAATTTTGGCTTGCGGATAATTGGGCATTGCTGTTAACACGTCTATTTCAGCGCCTTTGGCTTTCAACCTCACTGCCAACTCAAAAAGTCGGTTTTGCGGTGCCCCAATTTCAGGCGGAAAATATTGTGTTACTATAAGTATTTTCATGTTTGCAACAGCTTTTTATCATTCTGCTTCAAAGCCATTATTATCCAGAATAATTGCAGCGAAAATATAATTACCTCAACAATACTGAAAGTAATCAGAAAGTTTTTTACACCTGAGAAATCCATAAAAAACAAAGAAGTTATAGCAACAAAATAAAGTATTTGCAAAAAGCTCAGGGTTTTAATTTTACCTAAAGCCGGAAAAACAAACATTACCGGAGTTATAATAAAAAATAGAAGCGTATTAAAAACGGTAATTTGCGCATAAATCCCAGAAATTTCCCATTGTTCACCATAGCACATTTTAAACAAAAAAGGACCAGCAGTCAAAATCAAAATCAAAATTATAACTGCTATAAAACTCAAAATTTTAAGCACACTCAAAGTATAAGGCCACAGTAATTGGTTTTCCTTTTTAAGACTAACTATTTTTTCATAAAAAACTTGCGTAAAAGCTGCTGCAATTAATCCTGATGGAATGTTTAACAATTGCCGCATCAAATTAAAATGACCTAAATCGCTTTCACTAAATTTATAACTTATCAAAAAAACAGGAACTGAAAAGGTTAGACTATTTAAAAATGCTGGAAAACTGTTAAAAAGCGGATAGTTTTTATAAGTATTGGCCAATTTTTTTATTTGCTGAAAGCTAAAATCTTTGAAATTATAGTCGCTCAAAAACAATTGAACAGCAGCCGTAAGCGCAAAAATAAACCAACCAATTAAATACCCGAAAACCAAACCATATTGAAGGACATAATATCCAAAAATTAAACTTAAAATGGCAATAGACGAGGTTTGTACAATTTTGTTAAAGGCAATTTTTCGAAATGCTTTTTTGCGCTGCAACCAATAATTTATGGGATAAAACAAACCTGTGAAAAGCAGAAAAAAAGGTACAACTTTTAGCACAACTTCCAAAGCAGGTATTGAAAAATAGATGGCTGCCTTATGAGCAAAAACATAAGCAAGCGGCCAACTGAAAGCAAAAAACAAAAAGTTTAAAAGAAATGAAAGGTTCAGTAAATTTTTGGCTTTCACATCATCTTCAGGCAACAAAATAGCCAATTCATATTTTCCTGAAGTAATCATGGATAAAGGATTTACAATAGAAAATAGAATGGCGTAAACACCAAATTGTTCAGGGCTGTAAATTCGTGCTAAGGCAAAAGAGGCAAAAAACGGAATGATTTGAGCCACAATATTGCCCGCAAAAATGGTAAACACATTTTTATTAAAATCGCTTTTTATCCGCAGTTTTTCAAACATTCGCGGCTAAATTAAGGCTATTTCGGCAATTATTTTTCTCTTATTCATCAATAAATTCAACCTATTCTTTCTAAAATTTAAAGGCAACAAATTGCCTTTTGGATTATTATATTTGAGCCCCGAAATTGAACACAATTATGATAGATCAAACTCCTTATAAACCAAAACACAAAATTAGAATCGTTACCGCAGCCTCTTTGTTCGATGGCCATGATGCCGCTATCAACATCATGCGCAGAATTATTCAAAGCACCGGTGTGGAGGTAATTCATTTGGGCCATGATAGAAGTGTAGATGAAGTAGTGAATTGCGCCATAGAAGAAGATGTGCAAGCTATTGCCATGACTAGTTATCAAGGCGGGCACGTTGAATATTTTAAATACATGTTCGATTTGCTAAAAGAAAAAGGAGCGGGTCATATCAAAATTTTTGGCGGTGGTGGCGGAACCATTCTTCCAACTGAAATTGATGAACTTCATGCTTATGGAATTACTCGCCTTTATGGACCAGATGATGGACGTGCAATGGGTTTGCAGGGAATGATTAACGATTTGGTGCAAAAATGTGATTTCCCTTTAGGTGAAAACTTAAATGGAGAACTAACCCACCTTTCGGTAAATGATCCAAAAAGTATTGCCAGACTAATTTCAGCCGCTGAAAACTTTCCTGATTTAAGCAAAGCTGTTTTAGAAAATGTAAAAGAAAAAGCCAAAAATTCAAAAACTCCAGTTTTAGGAATTACTGGAACTGGTGGCGCAGGAAAATCATCCATGGTTGATGAATTAGTAAGGCGTTTTGTGCTCGATTTTAAAGATAAACACATTGGAATAGTTTCTGTTGACCCATCGAAACGCAAAACCGGTGGCGCACTTTTAGGCGATAGAATTAGAATGAACGCCATCAGAAACGAAAGAGTTTACATGCGTTCATTGGCAACGCGCCAAAGCAATTTAGCTTTATCGAAATATGTGGGTGATGCCGTCAATATTTTAAAAGCTGCCAATTTCGATTTAATCATTTTAGAAACTTCTGGAATTGGACAAAGTGATACCGAAATTTTGGATCATTCTGATGTTTCATTGTATTTAATGACACCTGAATTTGGCGCAGCTACGCAGTTAGAAAAAATTGACATGCTCGATTTTGCTGACATTGTAGCCATCAATAAATTTGACAAACGCGGTGCTTTAGATGCTTTGCGCGATGTAAAAAAACAATACAAACGCAACCATAATTTATGGGATGCTAGTGATGATTCACTTCCTGTTTATGGAACTATTGCCTCTCAATTTAACGATCCGGGAACCAATAGTTTGTACAAAGCCATTATGGATAAATTGGTTGAAAAAACCAATGCACCATTAAAATCTGCTTTCACCATTACCAAAGAAATGAGTGAAAAAATTTACATCATACCTCCTTCCAGAACACGTTATTTATCAGAAATTACTGAAAACAACCGCCAATACAATGTTTGGGCTTACAAACAAGCTGAAGTAGCCGAAAAACTTTATGCTATTTGCAAAACCATTCAATCGCTGGGTGGAGATATTGCTAACATGCCTTTAAGCTCAATTTCTAAATTAGAAAACAATGCTAAAAAAAGTGAGGCAAATGATAGCCTTATTAAAGCGCTTTGGGCTGAATTTGATCGCGTAAAACTTGATTTAGACCCACGCAATTGGGAAATAATTTTGCAATGGCCCGATAAAGTAAAAATGTACAAAGACGAATTTTACATTTTTAAAGTTCGTGATAAAGAAATAAAAATAAAAACCCACACTGAATCGCTTTCACATTCTCAAATTCCAAAAGTGGTTACCCCAAATTATAAAGCTTGGGGCGAGTTGTTAAAATGGGTTTTAACTGAAAATGTTCCTGGTGAATTTCCTTTTGCTTCAGGAATTTATCCTTTTAAACGCGAAGGCGAAGACCCAACCAGAATGTTTGCTGGAGAAGGCGGACCAGAAAGAACCAACAAACGTTTTCACTATGTTTCATTAGGCATGCCTGCCAAACGTTTATCAACTGCTTTCGATTCAGTAACTTTATATGGTAATGACCCAGATTGGAGACCAGATATTTATGGTAAAATTGGTAACTCTGGAGTTAGTATTTGTTGTTTAGATGATGCCAAAAAATTGTATTCTGGATTTAATTTGGCCGACCCTAAAACTTCAGTTTCCATGACCATAAATGGCCCTGCTCCTATGCTATTAGGATTTTTCATGAATGCCGCCATTGATCAACAATGCGAATTGTACATCAAAGAAAATGGCTTGGAAAAAGAAATAAACGATAAAATTGAAGCCATTTACAAAAAACGCGGAACAGAAAGACCAAAATATTATGGCAATTTACCCGAAGGAAATGATGGTTTAGGCTTAATGCTTTTGGGAGTAACTGGCGATATGGTTTTGCCACAAGATGTTTATGAAAAAATTAAAACCTATACCCTTTCACAAGTTCGGGGAACAGTTCAAGCTGATATTTTAAAAGAAGATCAAGCCCAAAACACTTGTATTTTTTCTACTGAATTTGCGCTTAGATTAATGGGCGATGTGCAGGAATATTTTATCAATAAAAAAGTAAGAAACTTTTATTCTGTTTCTATTTCAGGTTATCACATTGCTGAAGCAGGTGCAAATCCTATTTCACAGCTTGCTTTTACATTGGCTAATGGTTTCACTTTTGTAGAATATTACCTCAGCCGTGGAATGAATATTAACGATTTCGGACCTAATTTATCTTTCTTTTTTAGCAATGGTATCGATCCTGAATATGCAGTTATTGGCCGCGTAGCAAGAAGAATATGGGCTAAATCGATGAAAAATAAATATGGCGCTGATGCCCGTTCACAAATGTTGAAATACCACATTCAAACTTCTGGACGTTCATTGCATGCACAAGAAATTGATTTTAATGATATCAGAACTACCTTGCAAGCACTTTATGCTATTTATGATAATTGTAATTCATTGCACACCAATGCTTACGATGAAGCCATAACCACACCAACCGAAGAATCGGTGCGCAGAGCAATGGCCATTCAGTTAATTATTAACCGTGAATTAGGATTGGCTAAAAATGAAAATCCATTGCAAGGTTCATTTATTATTGAAGAATTAACTGATTTAGTAGAAGAAGCCGTTTATGCTGAATTTGATAGAATTACCGAGCGTGGCGGAGTTTTAGGAGCCATGGAAACGATGTATCAAAGAAGCCGAATTCAAGAAGAATCATTGTATTACGAAACGTTAAAACACACAGGCGAATATCCAATTATTGGTGTGAATACTTTCTTGAGTTCAAAAGGCTCACCAACCATTATTCCGGCAGAAGTAATTAGAGCGACAGAAGAAGAGAAAAAACTTCAAATTGAAACAGTAGTTAGTTTACATAAAAAATATGGTTCAGAAGCCGAACAACAATTGTTATTAATACAAGAAGCAGCCGTTCAAAATAAAAATGTGTTTGAAGCATTAATGGAAGCAAGCAAATATTGCACTTTAGGCCAAATCACAAAAGCTTTGTTCTCTGTAGGCGGACAATACAGAAGGAATATGTAATTATTAAAAAATTAAACATTAAAAAAGCCAAGAATTCTTGGCTTTTTTAATGCTCTGGATTAAATCTGAAAACTGTCAATACACCATTCCGAAAGCCTTCGGGATTGATGCGAGATAAAATGCTCAATTAACCACTGAACCCGCTTTTTTGCAAAACCGCTGTTAGCTGCTGCCCTTCTGTCTTTCGTCCTGATTGTCTGTCAGTTGTGCGGTGGGTAGACACGCGCTGCCGCTAATTTTTGGCTTGCGTGTCGGCTGGTATGACTTGGCAAATGCGCAGCATTCACGAACACCACTAAAAATAAACAAACTAGGAGTAATTGTGTGGCTGTGAAGCGTTGGCTTTGGTGCTACGTTCCTTAAGTGACCCGAAACGTTCCTTATTTGTATATTCCAGCTGATATTCAATGCTTTACACTTATATTGTATCGTTCCTTAATAAGATTTTATAGTTTCTTAAAGGCATATTTGGCATTCCTATCTCTTTGTTTTTCACTTAATCGCTCTAGGATTTTTTCACTATCCATAAATTGGTTCAGGTATATCCTTACATTTTTCTCATGAATTCCTGTAACTTCTACCAATTCAGTAATTGTTGCCTGATTATGATAAAAGAGATATTGCAGAATTCTTTTCTGCGTGTCATTATAAGTTGACCAATTATCTTGAATAACTTTCAGTATTGAGTCTGAAATTGTTTTGGTATGCTTACTGATTTTGTTGCGAAGCGTTAAATACACATTTCCATTTTTCTCTGCATATTCCGGTGTTGAAAGCATTGATTTTTCCATGGATTGATAAATTCTGGAAACACCTTCATTTAATTGCCTCACAAACCCCATATCTTCCAATGCCCTTGCAATTCTTGGGTTTCGAGAAAATCTTTCAGTTCTGATATTTTCAACATTTACTTGCGCTGGTAAAGGACCACTATTAGAAATTTCAAGTCTATCATCAAAATGTTTGATATAGATGGCGTTACCTTGTACATTATATGAACGATGGCATAAGGCATTTACAACACCCTCAAGCCAAGCTTCTTCCGGATATTCAGGAACCTTAATAAAACGGCCGGTTTCCAAATCCAAAAAGAAATAATCTTTCAAGCTTGCTTTTAGAAACTTTTTTACGTGATCTATTATCCAAGGAATATTGTTTTCAAACCGTTCATCCTTTACTACATTATGTTCGGTACCTGTTTTGGCTTCCACACCTTCATATCGGATGTATCTGAGCGATGATGACGTAATATATTTTTCAGGGTCTTTAGCAAAGAGCAAAATCCCTGCTTTTTTGATTTTGTATTGCCCATCTTTTTTTATTGTCAAATGTCTTTTTACGAGTAATTCAAGCACATCACCTGTATAATTAAGTTTCTCTTTATATCTATTTAGCAGCTTTATATCAAGGTCATTAAAATCGAAATCTTGCTCTATTTCATCTTCAAATTTTCGTATCTGTTTATCGTATTCTAATTTTCTGACTGCGTCTCTATCTAGTTGTCTATTCTTATCATCTACCCTTAAAAAGATTTGCTCGTTATCTTTTCGTTTAAAAATTCGCTCAATATCCTGGTCCACATGAAACAGGAAAATTAGTTTACCCTCAATCTCAACCTCTTCAAGTTTGATATTGCCATGTGGCTCAATAAAATCAACATATAGGTTTCTGTACTCACTAAGTTTTTCTCCTAAACCACTTAAATCTTGTATGATTCCATCATTAGCAACGCCAAACACCAATACACCGCCATCTGCATTTAACATTCCAATTAACTCATTGGCAATTTTAGTTGGGTTTACTTCTTTTTCACCCAAACCCTTTCGCTCAAAATACTGATTCTCTCTTTTCTTTTGAAGAAACTCAAGGGTGATTTGTGTATTGAATTTTGAAACTATCATTTCCTTATTTGCATTAATTTAAACGCCCTCCACAATTTTTATTTCTTCTTCCGTCAACTCGTAAAGCTGATAAACCAATTGGTCTATTTGTTTTTCAAGTTGTGAAATATTAGATTTTTTATCTTTTGATTTAAGTATTAAAATATTTGATACAATACTTGAGATTTTTTCACTTCCATATTCCATACTTGGCACAGGCAATGCGTTAAATTCCTTCACTTTAATTTTTGGAAACAACTGGTCGAACTCATTATTGATATTCTGAAAATACCAAAAAAGAAGTTTTGAGTTTAGTATGCCAAGATAAAATAAAATGTCTAATTCCGATTTTGGTTTTGCGATGTATGCTGTTTGGTCAACAACAAAAGTTTCTTTTATAAATGAAGCAATCAGAGATTCTTTTGCTGGAATTTGACGAATTAAAATTTTATCGCCTTCAAAAAAATCAGGAACTCTTGGTTCGGCCAACCAAGTTCCGTAACTTATATATTCGTTTTCCCAAGTAAATGAGTACTTTGATAAATTTTTACCCCTTAGCTCTGGAAGGTAATTGTCGTTGACTTTACTGTTTGCATTAAAAACTTTTCCTTTTACCTGAGCATCATTTTGAGGTGGTTTCCCTTTTCCAACTTGATATTCTTTTATGCCTGAAATAGTGTTGAACAAATCTGATACTTTTACTGACTTTATAAGGATTTTCGAAATAATGTCCTGCCTTTTCGTATCAACAGTAACTGTAAAGTTGTTGTTAGGTGTGTTTTGGAATGCTTTAGTATTAAAACTGTTACTATAGAAAAAACTACCCTTTTCAGCAATGAAATATTGACTTAATGATGAAACACGAGGTTTGTTAAATATGAAAATCAATACTTCTACTGATGCTTCTTCAAAAACATCATCCTTAACTTCAATAATTCTATCTATTGAAAAATTATCAAGAATAAATTTCCTTAATCTGATGTTATTTTGATTTGCTAAAAAGGCATTTGGAACAATTAGGGAATGAACGCTCTTTTTGTTTGCAATTGCAAAAGACCTTTCAATAAATAAATGATATAAGTCTAACTGGTTTTCCGAAACTGAATAATTGTCAAAATAATATTTTCTAACTTGCTCTGATTCGTCTCTTACTCTGAGATATGGCGGATTACCAATCACAACATCAAAACCCACAAAATCGCCATCATCATTTAGCACTTCGGGAAATTCAAAACGCCATTCAAAAGCGTTTTCAAAAATCTTATTGGCTTTTATTTCTTCAATTTCTGTTTCGAGTTTTTTGGTTTCTTCGGACAGTTGTTGCACTTTCTTGTTTAAATCGGCTTTTTCCTTTTTACTCATTTCAAAAAGTTGCTGCTGATTAGTTAGATTAAATAACTCTCCTTCTAGTCTTCGTTTCTTAACCAGCTTAGGGTCGTTCAATGAAATTTCACTTCTGAAATCCGATTTTATGTCGGCAATCAGTCGCTCCATTTCTCTTTTTTGTTCCTTGCTTTCAGCGTTTCGGTAAGTATCTACTGCAATGCGATACATATCAATAGTCCATTTTCCTTTGCTCTTTTTTAATGCATGACTTAAATCTGCATTAATTGCAAACCGACTCACCAAGGAGTTTCCACATTTTATATTGATGTCAATGTTTGGTAGTGTTTCTAATTCTGTTGCATTCTTGTAATAAGCATTTTTCAAAAGCTCAATCCACAAACGCAAACGGCAAATTTTAACGGAGTTGGAATTAATGTCCACACCAAAAAGGCAATTTTCTATAATGGTTTGCTTTTCGTGGAAAAGGGTTTCTTGTATGCGTTGGTTTTCTTTGCTACTTGGGTTGTATTCAAAAAGTTCTCCTTCTTCATCTGTAACAATCAGTTCATCATTTACCACCTCCACCTGATATTCTTTCAGGCGTTTTCCGTCACGGTCTTGCAGAATTTTCAAGTCGTTTTTAACCGCAATCATTTCGTTGAGTGCCGAAACTAAAAAGTGACCTGAACCAACGGCAGGGTCGCAAATTTTGATGCTGTTTACAATTTTGTTGGCTTCTTTTCGGTCTTCAATTTTGTCGTAAAGTTCTTCAAGCGTTGTACAGTCCCATTTTTTGGTTTCGTTGAATTTCTGCACAACTGCTTTGCGAATGGTTTCACGGCACATATACATTGTGATGAAACCAGGGGTAAAAAACGAACCGTCTTTGTAGCCGTTTATTTTCTCGAAAATCAATCCGAGAACCGAAGCGTTAATCAGCGTTTTGTTGTCTTCCTGAATTTCTTCTCCGCCTTCTGCTCCAAAGTCGTAAGCATCTAAAAATTCAAACAAGTATTGAAGTGTGGAAATGTTTCCCGTTCTCTTTTTGCCTTGCTTGTCTTTCAGAATGGTTTGTGAAAAAATAGGTATATCTTTTTCTCTTAAACTGCTTATTGGAAAAGCTTGATGTTCCAAATCTGTGGGTTCAAAAAGTGATGAATTAAGATATGGAACTTTCTCAAAAATCTTTTTTACATCTTCGTTTCGCTCGTCATACTTGCGTGCCAACACCTGAAAAAACAAGCTATTCAGGTCGTCATAGTTCTTGATTTTGTCGAGATTAAGAAACGAAAATGATTTGTCGCCCTTGTGATAAGTGATTAGTTGGGCTTCCAACAACTTCAAAAACAAAATGCGGTTTATCCAGGTGATTGAAAGTTCAAGAGCAACACTAAAAAGTCTTTCTTGCTGTGTGTTGCCAAACTGATGTGGCTTTTCTAATCGGCTAAGTTTATCTAAGCTATCAAGCTGAATAATCGCATCTTCAAGGATTGTTCCCGTGTGTCGTTCACCTGCTTTGTTTCGTTCAATCAGTTTTTTGCTTCCTTCTTTGGTTTCGGTCAATCCGATAATGTGCAACAATTCGCTGTAAAAGCGTTTGTCAAGGCTGTTGCTGTCGTTTGTGAAAGGAAGTTTTAAAAGATGCTCAGGCGACAATATTTTGAATAAAGCAATCAGCGAATTGTCATCTGCTTTATCATTATTGCGCAAGGGTTTTTGAAATTCTTGAATATTGAAGTAAGTAAATTCAATTTCAGATGTGATGCCGTCAATAAATGGCTCGGCTATCTCTTTGTAAAATACTTCTGTTGTTTTCTTACTTGCTTCAAAGTTCTCAAACTGTTTGACAAACGATTTGTTTTGAGCAAAAAGTCTTTCAAATAAATGCTCGTCAAAAATGAACCATTCATTAATGTTGGTTGCCACCAAATGTTTTACTTCAAGGTTTTTGTGTGTAATTCTTTCGCGCAAATAATACAATACCAACTCTTGAAAAGCCTTTACATTCAGCTTCTCTTTAGTAATCATTTCCCATTTGTTGGTCGACTTTTTCGCTTCGAGAATTACGCCAACTGTAGAGTTTGCATTTTGTCCGTTGTGAATAACTAAATCGTTTCGACCTTTGGTATTTATAAAATGGTTTTGTTTGTAATACGTGTCTTTAAGAAAGTCCGAAACCAAGTTTTTGTGAAACTCTTCGCTTTCCGTGTCGTTTGTTCTATCGAGTAAAGTAATGAGATTTATTTTGAAACCTTCAATTTCAGTCCTGTTCGGTTTTACTTTTAAAAAGGCTTTATTCAGTGCCTTTCTTGGTTTCAAATCATTTAATTTCATCTGCAAATTTAAATTGCTGTTTCAGTCGGTTAAGATAAGTTTTTCGGTTTTAACGGTGTCAGTGTGTTGGCAAAAAAATGGCTCTTTGGGTTTTGCGAAGCATTGGCTTGTGTAACGGGTAAAACCAAATGTGCCATTTTGTGGGTGGGCTTTTTTGTCGTCTGTCTGTTCGTTAATTTTTGCACTGTCGTCTGTTCTTTAGGGTTGCAGCTAACGTTTTTAATAATAAATTGGCTCTATATCTTTTACTTTTAATTCTAATCCACAATCTAAAATAGCATCGATTGAATTAATTTTTAAATACCCTTTTTTGTATGAACTTATTGCCTTTTTATTTTGTTCTGAAAGTTTAGAGCCACTATTTTCCAAAGTTTTTAAAATTTTATTCTTATTGAAAATTTCTATTTTAAAGGACTTAATGGTATGTTTAAATCCATATTCTAAACTAGTTCCCACAAGGTCAATTCTTTCAATGTCAGCAGGTTTAAGGCTTTTTATGGACTCGTCTTTGGATTTAACCTTTGCTGAAACAATAGGTCCTTTTTTAGTGTAAAATAAAATCGTGTCGCTTTTAATCATTTGGTTGTTTCGAAAATAGTTGATATATAGTTTTTCAAATCCGTTTGAAGCTTCACAAATCGCCCAAAAGTAGACAGAATCTTTTAGTGATAACATTTCTTTATTTCTAAATATCATTGAACTTATTTCTCCTTTTTCTATTTTTCCATTGGAAACAGAAACCTCTATTTGCAAAGAGTCAGCTTTAAGAATTTTTATATTATTTTTTGCTCCTTCAACTAATTGTCTCCCAGAATATATATAGACCTCTGTATTTTGTCCATATAAGGCAATTGATTGTGTTACAATTATCAAAAGTATTATTCGGAATTTCGTCATTGTGGTTCAAATAAATGTTTGCTAACTAGCTTATATGTCTGACAAAATCAGATTTATCCACCCAACACTGGGTGTATATGTCAGATAAAGTATCAGGTTTATCTTAACGAATTAAACCAATTAAATCCAAAAATCAAAAGGTGAAATGAAAATTACATAGCAAAAAATGACTTGAACTCAGAAGTAAAAGACCAATTGAAGCAGAAGTTATGTTTGCTTAGTTAAAGAACAGTCAAAAAATCGCTATTACTCCATTTATAAACTAATCTTGCTCAAATCAGAGAAAAAAGGTGATGAAAAATGCTTGATTTTATCTTTTGAACTTCCTCATCTAAATGTTGCAACATAAAAAAGGCTGCCCTTTTTTGACAGCCTTTTTTTTATACTTATGCTCAAAGCAAAAAAATTTACTTCCCCTGCCAAGCCTTCAAAAAATCTTTACTCATTTCAGAAAAACGAAGGTGAACGGTTTTTAAAAAATCTTCATTAATCATTTTTTTCAATTCATCCAGTCCATCCACATCGGTCTCATTTATTTTAAAAACCTGTTCGTATTGACCTAATTCTATTTTTACGGTATATTTTCCTGTCCATGAAAAAACAGATATTTTCATGTATTCATGAGGAATTTCGGCTACAATTCTCATTTTTTTAATTTAGTTTTTCCAATGCTTGTTTAATTCTATTCGCTGCTTCAATCAATCTGTCTTCGTTAATAGCATAAGACAAACGAATGCAATTGGACGCTCCAAATGCTTTGCCAGTAACGGTGGCTACATGTGCATTATCTAGCAAATAGTTCGCTAAATCTTCTGCCGATTGTATAACATTTCCATCTGCATCTTTTTTGCCCAAAAATGCTGAAACATCAGGAAACAAATAAAAAGCGCCACCAGGAGTGTTTACACGTAAACCATTAATTTTTTTCAACTCCCTTAAAAAAACATCTCTTCGGTTTTTGAAAGCTGCTGTCATAAAAGATAATTCTTTCGGTTCAACTTTCATAGCCATTTCGCAAGCTTTTTGAGAAATAGAAGAAGTAGCTGAAGTATATTGACCTTGAATTTTATCGCAAGCTTTCGCAATTTGTAATGGAGCAGCTATGTAACCAACTCTCCAGCCGGTCATGGCAAAACCTTTCGACAGTCCATTAATAATTACTGTTCTTTCAATCATGCCGGGAAATTGAGCAATACTCTCATGTTTTCCTTCAAAATTGATGTATTCATATATCTCATCAGAAATAACCAAAATACTAGGATGTTTTTGTAACATTTCAGCAATTGATTTTAAATCATCATGTCCCATTACAGTTCCGGTTGGGTTGCATGGTGAGCTAAAGATTAAAGCTTTTGTTTTCGAGGTAATGGCCGCTTCTATTTGGCTAGCAGTAAACTTAAAATCGTTTTCAATTGAAGTTTCAACAAAAACTGGAATGCCACCACACAATTCAACCATTGATTTATAACTTACCCAAAAAGGAGTTGGAATTATAACCTCATCTCCTGGATTAATGGTCGTTAAAAAAACATTGATAATAGAATGTTTGGCACCTGTTGATACTACAATTTGATCGGCTGTGTAATCTAATTGATTGTCTCTTTTTAATTTGCTGCAAATGGCTTCGCGCAATTCAACGTAGCCAGAAACATTGGTATAAAAACTAAAATTTTTATCAATGGCTTCTTTTGCAGCATCTTTTACAGCTTGAGGAGTAAAAAAATCAGGTTCACCTAAACTTAAATTTATAATATCAACTCCTTTGCTTTTCAACTCTCTGCTTCTGCGCGCCATGGCTATGGTTTCTGATTCGCCAAGCGAGAGCACTCTATTCGATAAATTAATCATTCTATAGAATTATTCGTGCCAAATCTAATAATTATGCCTAATTATTGTTTATAGCAAAAGAGATTATATTTACACCCGAATTTTAATAAGTTTATGAGCGAAGTATTTTTTTATATTCTAATGGCCGTTTTGCCCTCAACAGTTGTATTCTTAACTAGTTATTTTATTTTCAAAAGATTTACTGACAATGAATATAACAAATTAAATGCTGAATTAAGATCAAAAAACCAAAGCATAACTGTTCCACTTCGATTGCAAGCTTATGAACGACTTTCTATGTTTTTAGAGAGGATTCATCCAAACAGTTTGGTTATTAGAACTTTTAAACCTGGAATGAGCGCCAGACTTTTGCAAGCTGAATTGTTAAAAGCAATTAGAGCAGAATTTGAACATAATCTTTCGCAACAAATTTATGTTTCACCAACACTTTGGCAAGCTGTTAAAATGTCAAAAGAAGAAACCATAAAAATTATCAATATTGCTTCAACAAGGGTTAGCGATGATGCTAATGGTGCTGATTTAAGCAAGGTTATACTAGAAATGATTGGGAAATTAGAAAATACTCCTTCAGATTTTTCATTGGATGTTCTTAAAAAAGAAGTAAAGAAAATTCTTTAGCATCTGTTTAAAGCAATACTTATTATTATTGATAATTGGTCTAAATAAGCTCGGAAAAACGATGGACATTTTCGATTTTTCGTTATTTTAATTTCTTTTTAATGTCAGGATTTTAATTTTAGCATATCAATTTTATTTTACTATTTCAATAAACTAAATTAAAATAATAATTAATTGATTTATAGATAATTGAAATATTCATTGTGATTATTTCACCCTCCAAATAAATTTATTATTGGATTCTTAACACTGTGAAATTGAAAAAAAATTAGCTTTTTTATAACTTTTTACTAAAAAAAGAGCTTTTATTGATTTTTCAGAGACCTTAAATTGTGTCGGACAAGCCTTTAAATAAAATATATTAGCCTCAAATAAATGTTAGCAAATGGAATGTATATGTATTATTGGTGGCGCTTCTACAGGATTAAATAAAGCATATTATGAAGCTTCAGTCTTATTAGGTAAATATCTGGCAGAAAAAAATTATCAAGTTATGTATGCTGGATCAAGAATGGGTTTAATGGGAGTAATAGCTGATTCAGCAAAAGAAGGCGGATCCAGATTAATTGGCGCAATGCCTGAATTCTTATTAAAAAAAGAAGTGGTAAACATTAGACTTGATAAGTTTTTTGTAACCAAAACAATGACCGAACGTAAAAAATATATGTGTAACTGGGGCGATTCCTATGTTGTTGCTCCCGGTGGATTAGGAACGTTAGCCATTATTTTCGACATAATTACTTGGAAACAAATGGGTTTACATTCAAAACCAATTGCCTTTTATAACATAAATGGCTATTTTGATGGCTTATTAGAATCGCTTAAAAAAATGAGTGAACTAGGTTTTATTAAACAAGAAGACATCGATCAATTTGTAGTTGAAACCGATTTAAATACAATGTTTAGCAAATTGCAAGCTAAATTCGATGTACTTGAAAAAAAGGTTTCAGGAATGAATAAAGCTTAAATAAACTATATCGTTAATTAAGACTATCTTGTCGGATTTAATGTTGTTTGTAGAATAAAGTTCTAAAATTTGCATCAGTTCTTTTTAACGAAAAATTGAGTTTAAAAACTCAAAAATTAGTTAATTTTCTCATAGGGGTTAAATGAGGCTGCTTCTAACAAAGCGGCCTCTATTTTTTTATTATCTATCCTAAAATTGACAAAATAGTCAGCTATTTTTAAATTTGAAAAATATTAAATCTGCTATGATAAAAAGCATTTGTGTATTTTGTGGCTCATCATTAGGCACTAATAAAAATTATGAACTCGCAGCCACTGAACTTGGACTTCTATTTTCAAAAAATCAAATAAAATTAGTTTACGGTGGCTCATCTATTGGTCTTATGAACGCAATTGCTGAATCTGTAATTGACAACAACGGCAAAACAATGGGAATAATTCCAAGGTTTATGATGAGTCGTGAAATTGCACATATGCATCTTACCGATTTGATTTGGGTTGAAACAATGCATGAGCGTAAGTTTAAAATGATGGAAAATTCAGATGCATTTATTGCTATGCCAGGCGGATTTGGCACTTTTGATGAACTTTTTGAAGTAATTACTTGGCGCCAATTAAATCTGCATCAAAAACCTATAGGAATATTAAACATTGATGGCTATTACGACCCTTTAATTTCCCTAATCAATCACACCATAAATCATGGATTTGCCAAAAACTCAATAACCGATTTTTTGATTATTGAAAACTCTCCAAAAGCTTTGCTCGACAAAATATTAGCTCGTTAAATCGCATAAAAAAAGGAGAAATCTTTTCTTATTTCTCCTTTTTAAAGTAAATGTTTTTTTAAAAAATTAATTCGAAAGAACAACTAAAAATTTATTCTTTTTGCCTTTTTGAGCCAACAAAAATTTACCTTTCAAGAATAAACTTTCTGTAACAACAAGATTTACATCAGCACATTTTTCAGTGTTTAAATAAACGCCACCTGCTGCTATCATTTTTCTAGCTTCACCTTTTGAAGGGAAAATGGATGTAATTTCTGCCAATAAATCAATCAATCCCGCTCCTGCTCCTAATTGCTCTTTTGTAATATTAAAATTCGGAACTCCTTCAAAAATGTTATAAAAATCATTTTCTGATAAATTATTCAACGCTTCAATGGAGGTATTCCCAAATAAAATTTCTGAAGCTTCAATTGCTTTATTATAATCTAATTCGGAATGGGTTCTAATGGTAATATCTTTGGCTAAAGCTTTTTGCAAAATTCTTAAATGTGGGGCTGCCGTATGTTCAGCCTCCAACTTTTCAATTTCCTCTTTTTCAAGCAAAGTAAAAATTCGGATATAATTAGCCGCATCCGCATCGCTAACGTTTAACCAAAATTGATAAAATTTGTAAGGCGATGTTTTTTCAGGATCAAGCCAAATGTTGCCGCCTTCTGTTTTTCCAAATTTTGTTCCATCAGCTTTTTTAATAAGTTGTGTAGTACAGGCAAATGCCTCTCCACCATCTTTTCTGCGAATAAATTCAGTTCCAGTAACTATATTTCCCCATTGATCGCTTCCACCCATTTGAATTTTTACTCCACGGTTTTTCCATAAATAGTAAAAATCATAACCCTGAACTAATTGATAACTAAATTCTGTAAAACTCATCCCCTCTCCTTCTAATCTTTTTTTAACAGAATCTTTGGCCATCATATAATTGACTGTAATATGCTTACCAACATCTCTAATAAAGTCGAGAAAACTAAAACTCTTAAACCAATCATAGTTATTTACAATTTCTGCACTAATATCTCCTGAGTGAAAATCCAAAAACTTTTCCAACTGTTTTTGAATGCAAGCAACATTATGATGCAAAGTAGCCTCATCAAGTAAGTTTCTTTCGGCACTTTTACCTGAAGGATCGCCAACCATGCCTGTTGCACCACCCACAAGAGCGAAAGGTTTATGACCTGATTTTTGGAAGTGAATCAAGGTCATTATTTGAACCAAATGTCCTACATGTAAAGAATCGGCAGTGGGGTCAAAACCAATATACCCTGATGCAACACCTTTATTTAAATAGGCTTCAGTTTCTGGCATAATATCATGCAACATGCCACGCCACTTCAATTCTTCCACAAAATTTTTCATACAATATATATATCTAAACTAAAATCAGATTGTTTTAAAATTCAAAATTGAACAAGTCTATAATAAATGACCATTAAAAAACTCTATTCAAAATTAAGCCCGCAAAGATATTATTACACCTTAATTTATAGAATATAAGCAAAATAAATTTCAATTCAAGTGTTTTTTTAAATAGTTTATACTTGAAAGCAGTTGTAAAATAGCGCTTAGTAAAAACAATTATGCCCATTGAAATATTTAAAATCTCAACAGGCATAATATAAACCTAAACCTAACCTTTTAAAAAAACCAATTTTAGCACTGAATGTTTAAAAAAATGAAACTATTTTTAACGCCCTAACAAAAAAACAAGAATGAAGAACATTAAACTTGGCTTGGCAATCTTAGCTTTATCAGGAATAACAAGCTTAAAAGCACAAGAAGATAAAAAACCCGATTTAAATTATTTTCTAAATGACTTAAATAAAGACGAAAGTCCTTGCGAAAATTTCTACAACTTTGCAGTAGGCAAATGGCTAAACTCAAACCCAATTCCTAAAACAGAAAGTTCATGGGGAAGCTTTAATGTGCTTCAAGTTGAAAATGAAAAAAAGCAAAAAGCCATTCTTGATAACTTAAAAGGTAAAAGTTTTCCAAAATATTCAGCCGAGCAACTCGTGGGCGATTTTTATGCTGCGGCTATGGATTCTGCTAAATTTGAAAAACAATCCCTCCAATCAATCAGTAAAGAATTAAAATTAATTGATGGGATTAAAACTAAAGAAGACTTCATTAATCAATTACCCTATTTTCATTCGCTAGGTAATACTGCTCTTTTTGGCATTTATGTTGGAACCGATAGTAAAAACAGTGTTAAAAATGCGCTCTATTTAGGTCAAAGTGGATTAGGATTGCCCGACAGAGATTATTACCTAAAAACAGACGAAAATTCAAAATCAATAATAGCTGCCTATAAAACTTTTATTGTAAACACTTTCGTTTTGGCAGGTGAAAACAAAACCAATGCTGAAAAATTATCAAATCAAATCTTTGAATTTGAAAAATCTTTGGCTGAAAATAATATGAACAGAGTGGATAGACGTGATCCAGATAAAACCTACAATAAAATGACTGTAGCTGCTTTATCTGAAAGCACCAAGACAATAAACTGGAAATCTTATTTAAGCAAAAGCGGATTAGATGCTGCCAATGAGTTAATTGTAAATCAACCTGAATATATGATTGCAATGGCCGGTATTTTTAATAAAACAGATATAACATTACTGAAAAATTATCTTAAATACCATACGTTAATTACTTTATCGCCTTACATAAATAGTGCTTTTGAAAAAGAAAGTTTTAATTTTTACTCAACAGTATTAAGAGGTATTAAAGAAATGAAACCAAGATGGAACAAATCTTTAAGTGTTGTAAATTCAAACATTGGACAACCTTTAGGCAAACTATACGTTGAAAAACACTTTTCACCAAAAGCAAAAAAATATGTCTCTCAAATGGTTGAAAACTTAAGAGATGCCTATCGCGATAGAATAAAAGATATTGATTGGATGACCCCAGAAACCAAAGAAAAAGCATTAGAAAAATTAGAATCTTTCACTTATAAAATTGGCTTTCCTGATCAATGGATCGACTACAAGGGACTAGAAATAAGCAAAACTGATTTTGTTAGAAATGTAATCAATTGCAAAATTTTTTCTAAAAATTACAACTTCGCTAAATATGGAAATCCTGTTGATAAACAAGAATGGTTTATGAATCCTCAAACAGTGAATGCCTATTATTCGCCAAATAACAATGAGATTGTTTTTCCAGCAGCCATTTTACAAGAGCCCTTTTTTAGCGAAAACTATGACGATGCATTAAACTATGGTGGAATTGGCGCTGTTATTGGACATGAATTTACACATGGCTTTGACGATAAAGGCAGCAAATATGATGCTAGCGGAAATCTAAACAATTGGTGGAACGATGAGGATAGAGAAAGATTTGAAAACAAAACCAAAAAACTGATTGAACAATTTGATACTTATGCTTTAGCTGGTACAAACGTAAATGGAAAATTAACTTTAGGAGAAAACATTGCCGACTTAGGAGGTTTAAAACTTGCTTATTATGCCATGAATAAAAAATTGGCAAAAGAAGGAAAAGAAGGCTACGAAGAAGGCGGATTTACTCACAATCAAAGATTCTTTTTTGCATGGGCTCAAGTTTGGAAAAAGAACGCCACCGAAGAATCATTGAGAGTTCAAATCAACACAGATCCGCATTCCCCAAGCGAATTTAGAGTAATTGGCCCTTTATCATTATTAAACGAATTTAAAGCAGCCTTTAATTGCAACGATGGCCAAATGATGGTTACACCAGCCGACAGAAGAATTGATATTTGGTAATTTAACATTCAAAAAAAAATTACAATGCCGAGTTGAATAACGACTCGGCATTTTTTTTAAAATTGGATGGTTTATAATTTTTTTCTGGTGTAAATTTTGCAATAAAACAGCATTTTAATTTTGGAACATGAAACAATTACTGCTCATTTTTTCAATATTGTATTGTCAATTTAGCATTGCGCAAGAAAATGGCAATTACAAAACCGAAGATCGAAATTTACCTCCTTTTCAATTTCTTAAGGTATTTGGAAACATAGAAATAGAACTAAATGAATGTTTGCCAAATGAAGAAAAAGTGCATATAAAAGCCCTAGAATTAGAAACTTCAAGTGTAGAAACAAAGGTTGAAAATGGGGAATTAAGAATTAGACTTTTAAAAGATTTATTTAGCAAAGGCAGAGTTAAAATAATTCTATTTGTAGCCGATATTCAAGAGGTTAAATTAAGCGCTGGAGCAAGAATTTTTTATGATGAAGCCTTAAGAACCGATAATTTTAAAATTGATTTAAACTCAGGCTCTGAAGCACGTTTAGATGTTATTTGCAAAAACCTAATTTTAAATATTTCTGAGGGATCTAAAATTCATATTTCAGGCAAAGCCGAAACTTTTGAATTAGCTGCTTTTACTAAATCAACCGTTGAATCGTTTGGGCTAATTAGTAGAAAATTGAAAGTAAAATCAAATACTAATTCTAAAGTGTTAGTTAATTGTTTAGACGAGTTAGAAATGAAAGCAACTATGGGCGGAAAAATTATTTATCGTGGAAGCCCAAAAATTAGTGTAGAAACTGCCAATACTGGCGGAGAAATTACTAGATTTAAGTGATTTGAATTATCTTAAAATAATACTTCAACGAAAGTGGTATCACCCGAAGCAATAAAAATCGAATCAATTTTGATGGTTTCGTTTCCGTTTTTGATAGTTTTAAGTTGGAAAAACAAAAATTGTTGAGCGTAAGAAAGACACTTATAAGTAGTATCAAAATTAGTTCCTACATGCGTAAAACTAATATTTCGGCAGCAATCACAATCATTAAAATTAGCATTTAACACATCGAATCTCATAAAATCTGTTTCATCAAATGGAAACTGACTTCTCACTCTTACTTTATAATAGCCACTGGGTGTTAAATCAATAGTGGGCATTAGCAATGGAACATTGATGCTTGTGTAGTCAGCCGATACTATTTCTGTTTTTTCAATATAATTTTCTTTTTTAATAGTCATTCTGTAATCTACATATTTCTCAAATTTAAAATCAAACTCATATCTTCCTGAAGTATTTGTTATGGCACTACCTAAAGAAGAATAAGCCGATGTATAAACTCCTTGATTGGCTTTTTTGGTGGCTATATTAACATTCGCATTATCAACATAAACACCACTCCTGCTATCATAAATCGCCCCTTTTATCAAAATTTTTCCATTTTCCTTTTTGCTGCAAGAAACATTAAAAAGCATCAAAATTGACCAAATTGCTATTAAAGTGTTTTTCTTCATAATCATCAACGAAATAAATTAAAGAATTTATTAAGCCCAAACTTTGGTGCCTTCTGAGCAATTTTGACAGATATCGATTTCTTTTCTAGAAACCAATAATGCCCTTCTAAACTGCTGATACTTTTCATTATTCCAAACATCCTTAAAAGTACTTTTGTTTAAATTGCCAAACTGATGTTTTGCATCTTTATCAAAGCAGCAAGGCACTACCAAGCCATTCCAGGTAATTACACAAGATTGCCACATTTTAAAACATTGATTTAACATTTCGTTTTTTAACTCCCAAATACCATCAGCATTTTCTTTGTATCTGGCATATTTATCAATGCTTGGTATTAATTTATTGCCATTTTTATAGTCATAAACTTGGGCGGTTTTTAATTTAACCTCATCTACTCCAAGTTCATCAGCTAATTTGTACAAACTTTCTATTTGATGTTCATTAGGTTTAACAACCAAAAACTGAAAAATCACAATTGGTGAGTTAGACTTTAGTTCTTTTTTTGCGGCAATTATATTTTTAGTTCCCTCAATCACTTTTTGTAAATTTCCGCCAATTCTGTATTGCTCATAAACTTCCTGTGTAGTTCCGTCAATTGAAATAATTAATCTATCTAATCCAGATTCAACCGTTTTCGTTGCATTCAATTTATTTAAATAATGAGCATTTGTTGAACTTGAAGTGAAAATTTTTGCCTTTTTGGCAATTTTAACTAAATCTAAAAAAGCAGGGTTTAAATAAGGTTCGCCCTGAAAATAAAAAGTGAGATAAATGATATGGCTTTTTACTTCATCTATGAATTTTTGAAAAAAATCAGGATGAAGCATACCTGTGTCTCTAGTAAAACTCCTTAAACCGCTCGGACATTCAGGACATCTTAAATTACATGAAGTTGTTGGTTCAATAGCAATGCTAATTGGTAAAGCCCAAACCATTGGTTTTTTAAACCATTTTGAGGTATAAAAGGAAAGATACAGCTTTAAGGCATTCCATAGCTTTAAAAATGATAAATATTTTATAATTTGAAGGCTATTACGAATATTTAAATACATTTTGCGAAAATAGCACATATTCAATTACATTTATTTTTCGATTATTTTCACAATTAAATATTTGGAAACAAATGAATTAAAATTGTAGAATTTTAAATTTGATTTTATATTCATTTATTTCTTTATTTGCACATCATTTTTTAAACCAAGAAGAAAGGAGACAAATATGTCAGATATCGCAGCAAGAGTAAAAGCCATCATAGTTGATAAACTAGGTGTTGACGAAAACGAAGTAACACCTTCAGCTAGCTTTACAAACGATTTAGGAGCAGATTCACTTGATACAGTTGAGTTGATTATGGAATTTGAAAAAGAATTCAATATTGCAATTCCAGATGATCAAGCTGAAAAAATTGCTACAGTAGAGCAAGCTACTAACTTCATTGAAGAAGCCTTAAAAAACAAATAATCAAAGATATTTTTATATGCAGTTGAAACGGGTTGTTGTAACAGGACTTGGCGCTGTAACTCCACTTGGAAACAATGTTTCAGATTATTGGAACAATTTAATAAATGGTGTTAGCGGTTGTGCTCCAATAACCCGTTTTGACGCATCTAAATTTAAAACTCAATTTGCTTGTGAGGTTAAAAATTTCGATCCTTCTGAATTTATAGACAGGAAAGAAATGCGCAAAATGGATTTATTCACACATTTTGCAATGGTTGCCTGCATGCAAGGTGCAGCAGATGCCAAAATTGAAAACAATCCAGATCTAAATTACGATCGCATTGGTGTTATTTGGGGCTCAGGAATTGGAGGTTTAAAAACTTTCCAAGATGAAGTAACAAATTTTGCCCTTGGCGATGGAACACCAAGATTTAATCCATTTTTTATCCCTAAAATGATTGCGGATATTGCCCCTGGATTAATTTCAATGCGTTTTGGATTACGCGGTCCAAACTTTACAACCGTTTCGGCTTGCGCATCATCCACTAATGCTTTAATAGATGCTTACAATTACATTCGACTAGGTAAAGCTGATATAATTGTTTCTGGCGGAAGTGAAGCTGCTGTTAACGAAGCTGGTGTTGGTGGTTTTAATGCCCTACATGCCTTGAGCACAAGAAATGACTCACCAGAAACAGCCTCACGTCCTTTCGATAAAGACAGAGATGGTTTTGTTTTAGGTGAAGGAGCTGGTTGTGTAATTTTAGAAGAATATGAGCATGCCATTAAACGTGGCGCCAAAATCTACGCAGAAATGATTGGTGGAGGACTAAGCGCTGATGCCTATCATATGACTGCCCCACATCCTGATGGAATTGGTGCCTACAATGTTATGAAAAACTCATTGGAAGATGCTGAAATAAATCCAGAAGCCGTAGATTATATTAATGTTCACGGAACATCAACTCCTATTGGCGATCCGCAAGAATTAAAAGCCATACAAAGAGCATTTGGCGACCATGCCTACAAATTAAATATTAGTTCTACCAAATCAATGCACGGCCATTTATTAGGTGGAGCTGGAGCTATTGAAGCCATTGCTTCCATTTTAGCTACTCAAAACAATATTGTTCCTCCAACAATTAATCATTTTACTGACGATCCTGAAATTGATAATAGATTAAATCTAACTTTCAATAAGGCACAAGAAAGAATTATAAATGTAGCTTTAAGCAACACATTTGGCTTTGGAGGTCACAATGCCTCTGTTATTTTCAGAAAATTCAAGCAATAAAACATTGTTAAGTTTTTTAACTGGAAAGAAACTCACTGAGCCTGAGAAAAGATTAAAAGAATATATCCTTTTTATTACTGGTAAAAAGCCAAAAAACTTAGCATTATATGTGCGGGCTTTTACGCACAAATCAGCCGCAAAAAATGCTAAAGAAAGCAACGAACGTTTAGAATATTTAGGTGATGCCATAATTGGAGCCATCGTTGCAGAATTTCTTTATAAAAAATATCCTGGTAAAGACGAAGGCTTTCTAACCCAAATTAGATCAAAAATTGTAAACAGGGCCAGCCTAAATCAAATCGCTATTAAAATAGGAATTCGTGATTTAATTTCTCATTTCGGAAATTTAAGCTCCAGAAGTTCAACTTATGGTAATGCCTTTGAAGCTTTTATGGGAGCAGTTTATTTAGAAAGAGGTTATAATTTTAGTTATCATTTTTTTACCGAAAAACTATTAAAAGACTACGTTGATATTGAGCAATTGATAACTGCTGAGCGCGATTTTAAAAGTAAAATCATTAATTGGGCACAAAAAGATGGTAAAAAAATAATATTTGCCGATTCCATTTATGAGGAAGGAACTAAAAACAAAATGTTTTTGGTAAAATTATATTTAGGAGAAGAATTTATTGCCGAGGCAATTGACTTTTCAAAAAAAGGTGCTGAACAAATTGCTTCCGAACAAGCATGTCAAATTTTAAATATTAATTGACTTTTCTTCCATTTTATATTTACTTTGGGACAAATTATTCCTTTTGGGTAAGCATATCTTAAAATTAGAACTTGATTATGATTTTGAACTTATTGGAATTTCAACCCATTTGAAAATCCATAAGCTTGCTTGGTTACTCAATAAAGAATTAAACCTAAATTTTACCCGCTTAGAAAATCATTCGCTCAGGAAAAAGGGATTGGAATCTGATTCAGAATTTGCAAAATTTCAATTTGATGATGAAATAAACAGAAGTGTTTATACTTTATTGGAAAATAAAGGAATAAATGGCTTATTAGTGCCGGAACTAAAAAATATAGATTTTTTTATGCTTATTTCTGGTCTAGCAGTCATTAACATGGCTGATAATTTCACAAATGATATTATGCAATTAGAAGGAGTTTCTAGTTCTATGAAACTTAACATTGAAAATCTTAAATCGAAAAACAACTTATTTATTGAAACATGAGCGATTTTAACAGAACAAAAATTGTGGCTACAATTGGGCCAGCATCCTCATCAAAAGAGGTTTTAAAAAAAATGATTTTGGCAGGCGTAAACGTTTGTCGATTAAACTTTTCACATGGCTCGCATGATGACCATAGGCATGTGATAAAAACAATTAAAGAAATTAATAAAGAACTGTGGGTACACACTGCTATTCTTTGCGACTTACAAGGTCCAAAAATTAGAATTGGAGAAGTAGAAAATAATGAAATTACCTTAACCCCAGGAACTGATGTGATTTTTACAACAAAAAAATGTATAGGAACATCAGATAGGCTATACATCAATTACGAAAATTTCCCAAAAGATGTTAGACCTAGCGAATTTATCTTAATTGAGGATGGAAGATATAAATTAAGAGTAATTGATACAAATTATAAGGACGAAGTAAGAGCTACTGTAATAATTGGTGGAAACATTAGCTCAAAAAAAGGTGTTAACCTCCCTAATACAAAAGTTTCATTGCCTTGCTTAACTGAAAAAGATAGAGCTGATTTGGAATTTGCATTGGAGCATAATGTGGAGTGGATTGGACTTTCTTTTGTTCGCTCGGCAGCTGACATAATAGAATTGAATCATATAATTAAATCAAGAAACAAAAACTCGAAAGTAGTTGCGAAAATTGAAAAACCAGAAGCCATTGAAGATATTGATGATATTATCAAAGAAACTGGTGCATTAATGGTAGCAAGAGGTGATTTAGGGGTTGAAATTCCAATGGAAGAAGTGCCAATGGTGCAAAAAATGCTAATCAGAAAAAGCTTGGAAAACTCAAAACCAATTATTGTTGCCACACAAATGATGGAATCAATGATTTATAATGCCACTCCTACTAGGGCAGAAGTAAATGATGTAGCAAATTCTGTAATGGATGGAGCTGATGCAGTTATGTTTAGTGGCGAAACTTCCCTTGGTAAATATCCACTTGAGGTAGTTGAGGTTGCTTCAAGAATAATTAATACGGTTGAAAATAGTTATGCAGATATTTTCTACAGAGATAGATTACCTGAATTAGATGATTCAGATAGATTTGTTACCGATTCAATTTGTTTTAATGCAAGCCGATTGGCTGCTAGAATTAGTGCTAAAGCATTAATAACTATGACCCACTCAGGATATACTGCCATTAAACTTTCTAGTTACCGTCCAAAGGCGCATGTTTTCGTTTTCACAAGCAATCATAGTTTATTAAATCAATTGAGTTTAGTTTGGGGTGTTAGAGGTTTTTATTACGATAAAACCGTAAGCACCGACCATACCATAGCCGACATTATGCACACATTAAAAAAAGAAAAACTAATTGTAAAAAACGATTATGTAGTGAACATTGCTAGCATGCCAATACAAGAAATGGGCAAAGCCAACATGCTTAAACTGTCAAAAGTTGAATAGTCAAAATAACTTAAGCCCGATTAAATCGGGCTTTTTTTAAAATTTAAATGAATAATTCGTTCAAAAAAAAGCTGGTATTTTTAATAACCGGAATTCTTCTGGTTTTCACAGCTAATTTTCTGTTTGAGCGACATCACAACGAAGAAAAAATTGAATTAGAGAAGCAAAAATTTCAAGAAAAGCTAAATAAATTTGTTTCAGTTGGCAAAGGCTTTAGTAATGATTTTATTGCATTTGCTGAAACTAAAAAAGCCTATGAATTATTCCAATCTGAAAATATCTTATTCTTAAAAGCTCAAAAATTAGGATTCAATTTTTTCATTTTCGAAAGCAATCAATTAGTTTATTGGTCTGATAATATAATTTCTACTGATCAATTATTAAACTCAAATGATGGAAGAAAAATAGAACTCATTAAAAACGGATGGTATTTAATTGAAACCAAAACAATAAAAAACAGAACGTATATTGTTTCTGGACTAATTAAAACAGAATTCCCCAAAAAAAATTCCTTCTTAAAAAACGAGTTTAACCCATTTTTTGAGGTTAATGTTCCATTTGAAATTTCGAATGATGAGTTAAATATTAATGAAACTATTTTCTTAGATAAAGTAAATAAAGCATTTTGTTTAAATGCACCAAAAAGAAATCAGAAACTAAAATCTGATGCCATCCATATTTTTCTCTTTTCCATCGGTTTGCTCATTATAGTTTTAGCCATTTATTCACATTTAAATGAATGGAAATTCAGGTTTAGTCCATTCAATCCAATACTATTTGCTTCAATTGTATTTACACTTCGATATTGGATGATAGAATTAAAGTTTCCTGAAGCACTTTATACCACACCATTGTTTGGACCTGAACTTTATGCTAGTTCATTTTTCTTATCTTCTCTTGGCGATTTACTTATAAATGTTTGTTTAATTTTTCTGAGTATACTTATTTTTAAATCTAGCTATTTTAAGGCTCGTAAATTTAGCAGTTGGCAAAAGAAAATTATCGCTTTTGGCGCGCTTTCGATTAATTTTATTTTTATTGCAGAAAACACAGAAATTATAATTGGGTTAATTGAAAACTCAAATATTTCTCTTAATATAAATTATGTATTTGAGCTAAATGTTGGCACTTCCATCGCTGTTTTTTGCATAAGCACCCTCCTTTTCGCTGTTTTTATTGCAAGTCATAAAACCATTTCAGTTGTTAAATATTTGGTTTCTTTAAAAGAAGCAATTTATTTGACTTTACTTTCCTTTTTCACCTATCTAATTTTTCAATACCTATTTAAAAACTTTGATGTACTAAATGCACTTTGGTTTATTCCTATTTTTAGTTTAATGTTTATTCAGCGATTTAATAATGTTTCAAAATATAGTTTTGCCATAATAATATATTATCTGTTTGTTTTCAGCTTGTTTTCAGCTTATTCAATTTCACATTATTCAGAAATAAAAGAAAAAAGAAATAGAATAGTTTTAGCTGATAAAATTTCTACTAATAATGACCCTTTGGCAGAGTATTTATTCACATCAATTGCCAAAAAGATTAAATCAGATTCATTATTTATTCAAAAATTGAATAATATAAAATCGAATGAGGGTTTAGTTCAAGATTATTTGAATACCAAATATTTTAAAGGCTTTTGGAATAAATTCAATAAAGAATATTATTTCTGTAAAAAAATTGATAGCCTTTCACCTCAAAATATAGAAGTTACATGTTCAAAATACTTTGAGAAATTAATTGAAGAAAAAGGTAATCAAGTAAAAGAATTAGACTTATTTTTTGTCAATGAAGGTCGTTACATAGAAAGTTATATTGCGAAAATTGATTTCGAGCAAAGTATTTACAACCTTTACATTGTTCTTATTCCTAGGCAATTTCCTAAAGGCTTTGGTTATCCAGAATTATTGCTTAACCAAGATGAGATAAAAGAAAATCCAATAAATAATAACTACTCCTATGCATTTTATGAAGGAGGAAAATTAAAAAGGAGTTTCGGCAAGTACAATTACAATTTTATTCCACAAAAAGATTGGAAAAATATTGAATCTGGTAATTTCCACGATAATAACGGCTTCAGCCATTTAATCTTAAGGTTAAATCCTCAAGATATTTTTGTAATTAGTATTGAATCCAATTCATGGATTGACTATGCTACCAAATTTTCTTATCTATTCATATTTTTTGGGATTTTTTTATTTATATATATCTTATTTTGGTACATACCCAAAGGCATTCAAAACAATTGGCAAGATTTAAAAGGTAAAATACAAACCGTTTTAATTGGAACATTAGTTTTTTCTCTTTTACTTTTAAGTTTCGGCACTATTTATTACATCCGAAGTCAATATGACGCAAAATATGATAATGTAATATCAGAAAAAGTACAATCTATTTTGTATGAACTAAAACTTAAATTAGGGCAAGAAGAAATTTTGCACCCTGATATGAATACATTTTTAAACGAGCAACTTGAAAAACTGTCGAATATATTTTTTACTGATTTAAACATTTATTCATTAAATGGTAAACTTTTAGCATCATCAAGGCCAGAGATTTTTGAAATTGGGTTAAACTCTGAAAATCAAAATCCACAATCTTATGAGGCGCTTCACATTAATGGCAATAGTTTTTTTCTTCACAATGAGAAAATAGGATCGTTAAATTTTAAATCAGCCTACATTCCCCTAATAAATGATGCAGGAAAAAAAATTGCATATCTTAACCTACCCTATTTTGCTAAGCAAAACGAATTAGAACGGGAAATCTCTCTTTTTTTAGTCCCTTTAATAAACGTATATGTTTTCATATTCTTAATAAGTATTATTATTTCAGTTATCATTTCTGATTTTATTACCAAACCACTTCGATTACTAAGTAATAAATTAAAAACGCTCAGTTTTAGTCAAAAAAATGAAACAATAGAGTGGCAAACCAATGACGAATTAGGAGAATTAATAGCCCAATACAATCGAATGGTATTTGAACTAGAAGAAAGCGCCAACCTATTAGCTCGTTCAGAAAGAGAAAATGCATGGAAGCAAATGGCAAAACAAGTGGCTCATGAAATAAAAAACCCACTTACACCAATGAAACTAAGTATTCAATTTTTAGAACGAGCATGGAATGACAATGATTCACAATTCGCAGATAAACTAAATAGATTTTCAAAAACCCTTATTCAACAAATTGAAACCTTGAGCCAAATAGCAAACGAATTCTCGACTTTTGCTAATATGCCATCACCAAATCCTGAAATAGTAGACCTAATTGAAGAAATAAATACCAGTATTGACTTATTCAAAACAACTGAAAATGTAAACCTTAGTTTTGATAATAATTTAGAAAAAGCGCAAATTTGGATAGACCCAAAACTAATTTCTCGAGTGTTAATAAACTTACTAAAAAATGCTATTCAAGCCATTCCAAACGGTAAACTTGGAGAAATTAACATTAAAATTCAACTGAACTCCGATTTTTACACTGTTATCATAAGCGATAATGGTGTAGGAATGAATGAAGAAATAAAAAGCAAAATATTCACGCCAAGTTTTACAACAAAATCAAGCGGAATGGGCTTAGGTTTAGCTATGGTGAAGAACATTGTTGAATTGTCAAATGGTGAAATTTGGTTTGAAACAGCAGAAAATGTAGGAACAAAGTTTTATTTAAAGTTTAAAGTTTACTGCTAAAAAAAAGTTAATTCCTGCGATTTTATTGATTTTTTAATCAAACAATGTGGATTATATAAAAAAAATTGGCATTTTTACGGTTCTAAAATTAATTAAACATGAAAAAACTATTACTTACTAGTTTACTCTTATCGGGTTTTGCAATTGGTTCTATGGCTCAGCAAATCATCGGAAATAAACCGAGCCAAAGAATGATGCTTCCAAGTTCAGAAGTAAAAGAATTTAAAACGAAGAGTGCTTCAAGCAATTCAAGAGAATACCATGAAATGTATTTAGACTATAGCGTGGCAAATTTTGATGATCTTTTTTATGTATGGAGAATGTCATCAAGTTACACAGCAGTTGATACCGCTTTAAATTATGTAGGTGTTACTGTTGACCAATTAGCTGGTTTTTCTGATATCTCAGACCCAGAAGCATCTATCGTTTTTGGTGAAGATTTAGGTCTTCAAACTCCATATCCAAGTTATTTACAAGTAACTTTTGATTCAATTTTTGTTTTAATTACACATGAAAATAACAGCGGTACTTACAACAAAATTAAATTTTCATTAAACACTGTTTCAGCGACTGGTGTTCCTCAAGCAACTGAATTATGGTCACAAGTTGATAGCTCAAACACAACTTTATCGCCAGGCGGAAATTGGGTTGGAACTGGAGCTAGAGTTATGATGGCTTACACACCTAACTTTACTACACAACCGGGTCAAAAAGTAGCTATGGTTTTAACTTACATTGATGAAACTAAATTAGATACTTTCTCAGTTATTGCAGGATGTGTTGATGATGGAAGCGGTGGTACAATGGCAAAAAGTCAATTCCCAACATCTTTCATGAGATATCCTCCAAATATTCCAAACATTACAAGAACTTCAAATGTAGGTTATGGCAGTCCTGTTGGTTCAAATGGTTGGTTTGAAGCTCAAAACTGGGGAATGTGGGCTTACATTAACTTTGAAAACAATGTTAGTGTTAATGAAAAAGATGCTAAAGATTTTGGTTTTGGTGTTAATCCTAACCCAGCTTCAAATGGCAAAGTAAATGTTGATGTTCAATCTTTCGTTTCAGGACCATTAACCATTGAAGTTGTTAACTCATTAGGACAAGTAGTTTCAACTAAAAGTGAAAATGTATCTGCTGGTTTAAGAAGAATCGAAATGAACTTAGAAAACCAAGCTAAAGGTTTATACTTTGTAAGAGTATCTACTGAAAAAACAACAGAAGTTCAAAAAGTTATATTAAAATAATTTATAGTTTAATTTTTTTAAAAGGCTGGTTCTTAAATAGAGTCAGCCTTTTTTATTTTTAACTTATATGAATTAAAACATAATTGGGTACAATATGTTTCTGATGAAAAGAATTGAAGATGAAAAATAAAATAGTATTAGCAATCACAGGAGCAAGCGGGGCAATTTACGCAAATCTATTATTAAATAAATTTCAAGAGCTCAAAGACCAAATTGAGGATGTGAACATAATAATGTCAAAAAATGCCAAAGAAGTTTGGGAACATGAACTAGGAAACGATAACTATAAAAATTTACCCTTTACAATTTTTGATAAATATAATTTTAATGCCCCTTTTGCATCAGGCTCTTCAAGCTTTAAAACAATGATTATTTGTCCATGTTCTATGGGTACTTTAGGGCGAATAGCAGCTGGAATTTCAGATGATTTAGTTACTAGAGCTGCTGATGTGATGCTTAAAGAAAGACGAAAATTGGTTCTTGTAGCTAGAGAAACACCTTATAATTTGATTCAAATAAATAATATGAAATCAGTAACAGAGGCAGGTGGAATAATTTGCCCTGCAACACCTTCATTCTACAATAATCCAAAAACTATTGAAGAAGTTGCAATGACGGTTGTAGACAGAGTTGTTGATTTAGTTGGTCTTAAAAATGAAACATACCGTTGGAGAGAATAAAGAAAATCCATTGATTACTTGTATAAAGAAAATGTGAAATCTTTAAAAGTCATAAAACGACTAACGAATTGAAAATATTGTCCGAAAGAAAATAAATATTTTTAAGGCAATTTAACCTATTTAAGCCTCGTTTTCACAGAAAAATATTTTATGGAAACGAAAAAAAATAATTCAGCAAATTTGGAAAAACGCAAAAGCATTTTTTTTCAAATTGGACTAATTGTGATTCTAACCGCAGTTTTTGCAGCTTTTGAATGGCGTTCTTATTATTCTATTAAAAAATTTGAACCAAATGAAGATATCGCTTTTGAGCCAGTAGAATATCCTCCAATTATCATCGAAAAGGTAAAACTACCTGAACCAAAATCACCAAAAGTTGTAAATACAAAAAGCACAGATATTAGGATTGTAAAAGTTGACCCTGATCCAATAGTTACTGATCCTGAACCAACTCCTGACCCAGAGCCAAAAAATCCAATTATAAATTTACCGCAGCCGGTTGAAGATCCTGTTGATGAGATAATTCCATTCCACGAATTGCAAGACTATCCCGAATATCCTGGTGGTGAAAAAGAAATGTTTAACTATTTAGCCAAAACAGTTAAATATACTCGCTCAGCTATTGAGGCAGGTGTTGAGGGTAAAGTATTTTTATCATTTATAATTCAAAAAGACGGAAGTGTTTCTGATATTAAAGTTGTAAAAGGAATTGGTTTTGGATGTGATGAAGCTGTTGTAAAAGCTGTTGCAGCAATGCCAAAATGGAAAGCTGGAAAACAAAGAGGTAAGCCAGTTGCTGTTTATTTTAATCTTCCATTCGAATTCAAACTTCGATAAGCACTAAATAGCCAAAATTGTTTTCAACTATTAACAAAAATTCAGGAATAAAATATAGTATTTGTCAAATGAAAACGTTTGAATTTAGATTTAATTAGTTAATTTTATTCATTCAAACAACTCTAGCCATGCTTGAATTATGTAAAACAATCCTACAAAAAGTTAGCTTTGATAAGCTGCTTTTTAGGAATGAGCTTAGAAAAGCTCTAAAATGGCTTTCTAGAGAGGAAGCACTGATGTTGAAAACTTGGTGTTTAATAAATTTCGGATCAAATTATCAGTCTATAATTTATGAAGTTTATGACACTATGGCCTGAGAAAATCTAAATTGCGTTTGATACCCTCGTATTTGGCGCGACTAAGCGGAGAATCTTTAAACGTTTTTGAAAAGATTTCTCCGCTTATTTCATTCCACTCTTTCCATTCCCAACTTAATATTTCCTTTTTGGCTTTTAATCGCTCGTTTTGATGCGGTTTTGAAAACCTATTCCAAGGACATACATCTTGACAAACATCACATCCAAAAGCCCAATCACTAAATTTATCCATGTATTCTTGAGGTATCTGATCGCGTAATTCTATTGTAAAATAAGAAATGCACTTGCTTCCATCAACTTTATAAGGTGCTATAATGGCTTCCGTTGGACAAGCGTCAATACATTTTGTGCAAGAACCACAATAATCTTTTATTGGCCCATCATAATCTAGCTCTAAGTCTAAAATTAACTCTGCTATAAAAAAGAATGATCCTTGCTGTTTATTTATTAGGTTACTGTTTTTCCCGATCCAACCTAATCCGCTTTTTTTTGCCCAAGCTTTGTCCAAAACTGGCGCTGAATCAACAAAAGCTCTTCCTGAAACTTCTCCAACATTTGAAACAATAAATTGATGTAGTTCTTTTAACTTATCTTTTATAACTATATGGTAATCTTCACCCCATGCATACTTAGAAATTTTAGGTGCGTTTTCTGGCTGTTTTTCATCATTGTAATAATTAAATAAAAGAGAAATAACCGATTTTGAATCAGGAACTAATAAGCGTGTATCTAATCTTTTATCAAAATGATTTTCCATATAATGCATGTTTCCATGCATATTGGATTTTAACCAATTTTCTAACCTTGGCGCTTCTTCCTCCAAAAAATCTGATTTAGAAATACCACAATAAAAAAAGCCTAGGCGTTTAGCCTCTTCTTTTATCAAAAATGTGTTATTCGTTTTTGAAGAAAACAAGCTAGTTTATTTTATGATTACTCAAACTCAAACAAAAATCCTTGACTTTGTTTGGGAACTATTCCTAAGTGTTTATAGGCTTTATCCATGGCAATTCTGCCTCTTGGGGTTCTTACCATATATCCTTCTTGAATTAAATAGGGCTCATAAACTTCTTCAATTGTTCCAGATTCTTCGCCAACAGCAGTTGCTATAGAACTTACACCAACTGGGCCACCTTTAAACTTTTCTATAATGGTAGAAAGAATTTTGTTATCCATTTCATCTAAGCCATTTGCATCAACATTTAATGCACTCAAAGCATAATCAGCTATTTCATAATCAATTGTTCCATCACCTTTAATTTGCGCAAAATCTCTTACTCTTCTAAGTAAAGCATTGGCAATTCTTGGTGTTCCTCTGCTCCTTTTAGCAATTTCATGCGCAGCTTTTTCTTTAATGACCATTTTTAAAATCCCTGAAGATCGTTTCACGATTTCTGTTAAAATTTCTGTTGAATAGTATTCTAATCGAAAATTTATTCCGAAACGCGCTCTTAGTGGCGATGTTAGTAAACCAGAGCGTGTAGTTGCGCCAACTAGTGTAAATGGATTTAATTGAATTTGGATAGATCGGGCGTTTGGACCTGAATCAATCATAATATCAATTTTATAATCTTCCATTGCTGAATAAAGATACTCTTCAACCACTGGACTCAAACGATGAATTTCATCTATAAAAAGAACATCGCCTTTATCCAAACTCGTTAATAGACCAGCCAAATCACCTGGTTTTTCTAACACAGGCCCAGATGTTATTTTCATGCTTACCCCTAAGTCATTGGCAATAATGTGCGATAAAGTAGTTTTACCTAAACCTGGAGGCCCATGCAATAAGACATGATCCAAAGCTTCTTCTCTTTTTTTTGCTGCTTCAACAAAAATTTTAAGATTATCAACTATATTATTTTGACCTTGAAACTCATTAAACTGCGATGGGCGTAGAACTTTTTCTATTTCCTTTTCAGTTGAACTAAGTTTTTCAGCATTGGGATCTAAATTCTCATTCATGCTACAAATGTATATTTCAAATTTATCTGAATTAATTTATTTTGAACTATTATTCAAAGCTTTTTCTACAAATATTTTAGTTGGTATTATTATTTCATATTTCAAAATAATAGTTGAAGGATTTGCATTATTTTAAGGTCAATTGATTTATTTTTATTTTTTTTGAATTCGTTTAAAAACACTCCTTCTTGCAAAATCAAAATAACATATTTGATACACCTATTGAATACATAAAAGGTGTTGGTCCTCAAAGAGGAGAATCACTAAAAAAGGAGTTAAAGCTTTTTACACTTAATGATTTAATTGGTTATTTTCCTTTTCGATACATCGACAGAACCAAGTTTTATACAACTCAAGAAATTTCAGATGAATTGCCTTTTGTTCAATTAAAAGGTTATATAAAATCATTTCAAACTTTAGGCGAAGGAAATGCGAAAAGAATGTCGGCCATTTTTAAAGATGAATCAGGCTCAGTTGAACTAGTTTGGTTTAAAGGATTAAAGTGGATCGAAAAAACTTATTTTGTAAATACACCTTACATTGTTTTTGGAAAAGCTTCGAAATTTGGAACAAAGTTTAATATAGTTCACCCCGAAATTGAGGTTTTTAGCCCTGAAAATGTTTCACTTTTAGGAAGTCTTCAACCTGTTTATAATAGCACTGAATTACTTAAAAATCGGGGATTAGATAGTCGTGGAATTTCAAAAATTATAAAATCGGCTTTAGCCATGCTTCCTCAAAAAATGGAAGAAACCTTGTCGATCGAAGTTTTAGAACGATTAAAATTTGTTGACAGACTTTTTGCCATTCAACAAATTCATTTCCCTACAAATGTTGAAAATTTAAAAAAATCAGAATTTAGATTAAAATTTGAAGAGTTGTTTTTTCTCCAACTTAACATTCTTCGAAATAAAGTTATTAGAAACCATACCATTCACGGTCATATTTTTGAAAAAGTTGGCAATTATTTTAACTCGTTTTATCACAATTATTTACCCTTTGAATTAACCAATGCTCAAAAAAGAGTTATAAAGGAAATTAGATCTGATACAATTACAGGTAAACAAATGAACCGTTTGCTTCAAGGCGATGTTGGAAGCGGGAAAACTGTTGTTGCCTTGCTATGCATGCTTTTAGCTAAAGACAATGGTGCACAAAGTTGTTTGATGGCTCCAACTGAAATATTGGCACAACAGCATTATAATTCTTTAAGTGAGTTAATTAATAAAATGGATTTGAAAATTTCTTTACTAACTGGTTCAACCAAAAAGAAAGAAAAAAATCAAATTTTAGAACAATTGCAAGCTGGAGAAATTGATTTTATAATTGGGACGCATGCATTAATTGAAGATCCTGTTATTTTTAAGAATTTAGGTTTGGTGGTTATTGATGAGCAACATCGTTTTGGAGTTGCACAACGAGCCGCCTTATGGAAGAAAAACATAAAACCACCTCATGTTTTAGTAATGACAGCAACACCTATACCACGCACATTAGCAATGACTTTGTATGGCGATTTAGATGTTTCAATTATTGATGAGCTGCCTCCGGGAAGAAAACCTATCAAAACTGTTCATTATTACGAATCAAAAAGATTAGCGCTTATAAAATTTTTAAAAGATGAAATAGCAAAAGGCCGACAGATATACATCGTTTATCCATTAATTAAAGAATCTGAAGCAATGGATTATGCCGATTTAGAAGCTGGTTTTGAAGCAGTTTGTCGAGATTTTCCTTTGCCAAATTACAAAGTAAGCATTGTTCATGGTAAAATGAAACCTAAAGACAAAGACTACGAAATGCAACAATTTGTGGAAGGAAAAACAAACATAATGGTTGCCACAACAGTAATTGAAGTTGGAGTAAACGTTCCGAATGCCTCTGTAATGGTAATAGAAAGCACCGAAAGATTTGGCCTTTCGCAGCTTCATCAGCTTCGAGGAAGGGTTGGTCGTGGTGCAGAACAGTCTTATTGCATTCTAATGACAGGATTTAAGCTTTCTCATGAGGCTAGAGTTAGGATTGAGACCATGTGCAACACTAACGATGGCTTTGAGATTTCAGAAGTTGATTTAAAGTTAAGAGGTCCTGGAGATATTGATGGAACACAACAATCCGGAATTTTGGATATGAAAATTGCAGATTTAGCGAAAGATCAACCTATTTTAAAATTAGCTAGAGAATTTGCCATTGAAATTTTAGATAAAGATTCAACTCTAACCAGTCCTGATAATCTTCCTATTTTAAAAGCATATAAACGACTATACCAAGGAAAAGCACTATGGAGTAAAATTTCTTAAACAAAATATATGAATCAATTATTTAATCAAGGGGCAAGAGTTTTTCATTATAAATATGGTGAGGGAGTTGTTGCTAAAGTGAACCTAACCAATTATGATGTAATATTCATAAAATCTGGGAAACTACAAATATCTCATTCAAATGAAGACTTGGAGATTATCGAAGATGGACCTGAAACAGAAAACAATAACCCAAAAATTGATATTTCTCAATTTGAAGAAATAATCAATTATACTTTGGAGAAATATGGAATTCAACAAGAAAATATCCCATTAGGCGAAAAATACATCAATGGAAAACTTATTATAACGCCCAACAACCCTGATTTGCAAAACAAAGAAATTCCAATCGAAACATTTTTCCATAAAATTGTAATGGTTCGCGACAGACTAAGAGTTTTAGAGCAAAACATTAATAGCCATAAAAAACTTAATGATGAAGAAAAAGTTGATTTGCAGCAGTATATAACACGATGCTATGGCAGTTTAACCACATTCAACTTTTTATTTAAAGAAAAAGAACATTATTTTGTGGGCGAAAAGAAAAATGACTGATTTAATATCATAAAATAGCTCAAATAATGGGAAGGATTTTTGAAAAAAGAAAGCATAAAATGTTTGCTCGGTATGCTAAAATGGCAAAAGCATTTACCCGAGTTGGAAAAGAATTAGTTATGGCGGTTAAATCAGGTGGTCCTGATCCTGCATTAAACTCAAAATTGAGGTTAATAATGCAAAATGCCAAATCGCTTAATATGCCAAAAGACAGAATAGATGCGGCTATTAAACGAGCTGTCAGCAAAGACGAAAAAGACTATGAGGAAGTAATTTACGAAGGTTACGCACCTTTTGGTGTTGCCATATTAATTGAAACAGCTACTGATAATCCAACACGAACAGTTGCCAACATAAGAATGTACTTTAACAGAGCCGAAGGTAATTTAGGAAAAACAGGTTCTTTAGATTTTGTATTTGAAAGAAAAGGTGTGTTTAATATTAATGCAGAAGGAAAAAATGTTGAAGAACTAGAGCTTGAATTAATAGATTTTGGAGCAGAAGAGGTTTTTGAAGATGATGGCAAAATTATCATTTACACAGCTTTTGAAGACTTTGGTAAAATGCAAAAAGGTTTAGACGAAATGAAGCTTGAAATTTTGAGCGCAGAATTATTAAGATTCCCTTTATCCAATGCCGAAGTAACTCCAGAACAATATAAAGAAGTAATGGAATTAGTTGAAAAATTTGAAGAGGATGATGATGTTCAAAATGTTTATCACAACATGCCAGACATTGAATAAGAAAAATAGTTAATCATAAAAAAAGCCCCGCGAAATTCGTGGGGCTTTTTTATAAATAATCTTAGTGGGCTTCTTCACCCTCTTCAAGAGGAACATTTTGAGAAACATAATCAGTTTCTTTTCCTGGTCTTGAATAGTCATATGGCCATCTTTCAACTGTAGGAATTGCACCAGGCCAGTTTCCATGAATGTGTTCTACTGGAGTTGTCCATTCCAATGAATTAGATTTCCAAGGATTTTGAGGTGCTTTAGGCCCTCTTCTAATACTATAGAAAAAGTTAAAGAAAAATATCATTTGAGCAGCAGCACCTAAAATTGCAAAGAAAGTAATGATAACATTAATGTCAACTAAGTTGTCAAACATAGGGAACTCTGTATTGGCATAATATCTTCTTGGAACACCGGCCAAACCTAAAAAGTGCATTGGAAAAAATACCCCATAGGCCGAAATAAATGTTATCCAAAAATGTAAAAAACCTAAGTTTTTATTCATCATTTTACCAAACATTTTTGGAAACCAATGATAAACACCAGCCAACATTCCTAATATAGCAGCAACTCCCATTACAATATGAAAGTGAGCTACAACAAAATATGTATCATGCACATTTACATCTAATGCAGAATCAGCTAAGATTATACCTGTTAAACCACCAGTAATAAAGTTGGATAAAAATCCTAATGAAAACAACATGGCTGGGGTATATTGAATATTCCCTTTCCATAAAGTTGTAATATAATTAAATGCTTTTACTGCAGAAGGAATCGCAATTAACAACGTTGTGAATACAAATACGGATCCTAAGAAAGGATTCATACCTGTAACAAACATGTGGTGACCCCAAACAATAAATGACAAGAATCCAATAGCTAATATGGATCCAATCATAGCTCTGTAGCCAAAAATTGGTTTTCTTGAATTAGTTGCAATAATTTCAGAAGACATACCCAATGCCGGCAAAAGGATAATGTAAACTTCAGGGTGACCTAAAAACCAAAATAAATGTTGATATAAAATAGGAGATCCACCTGTATGTTCTAAAGCAGTACCTCCAATATAGATGTCAGACAGATAAAAGCTTGTTCCAAAACTTCTGTCAAAAATCAAAAGTAATGCCGCAGAAAACAATACTGGGAAAGACAAAACACCCAAAATTGCAGTTACTAAAAATGCCCAAATAGTTAAAGGCAATTTAGTCATTGACATACCTTTAGTTCTTAAATTAACAATTGTAACAATATAGTTTAAGCTTCCAAGCAATGATGACACAATAAACAATGACATAGAAACTAACCATAATGTCATACCCAAACCTGAACCAGGCATAGCTTGCGGCAATGCAGACAAAGGAGGATAAACAGTCCAACCAGCAGATGCAGGGCCGCCTTCAACAAAAAGTGAAGCGACCATCACAGCAGAAGAAAGGAAGAAAAACCAATATGAAAGCATATTCATGAAACCAGAGGCCATATCTCTAGCACCAATTTGCAGTGGAATTAAAAGATTTGAGAATGTTCCAGATAAACCACCTGTTAAAACAAAAAACACCATTATTGTACCATGTATTGTAACTAGAGCCAAATACATATTAGGATCCATTACACCACCGGGTGCCCATTTCCCTAAAAAAGTTTCAAGTATTGGAAAAGATTGTCCAGGCCAAGCTAATTGAAGTCTAAAAAAAACTGACATCATCATGGCAATAAATCCCATAATCATGGCAGTAATTAAAAACTGTTTACCAATCATTTTATGATCTTGACTGAAAATATATTTAGAGATAAATGACTCTTCGTGATCATGATCGTGGTGATCATGTCCATGAGCATGATGGTCATGATGGCCAACTTGAACATGTGTGTCGTGAGTGTGTAAACTAGTATCCATTTTTATATATTTTATTTATCTTAATTAATAGAAGCAATTTTTGCTGTATCAGGAGTTAAAACAACTTTTTCTGCAGGTTGTTCTTGACTTTTTGCAAAAATTGGTTTTTGTTCTTTCAACCATTTATTGTACTCATCTTCTGTAACCACAATAATGTCCATTTTCATATTGTAATGAGCTGCACCGCATATTTTATTACATAAAAGAGTATATGTAAATTCCTTATTATTGGTTTTCTCTCTCATTTGTTCAGTGGTTAATATTGGTGTGAAATGAAAGTTTGTTATCATTCCAGGCACGCAATTCATTTGAGCTCTAAAGTGGGGCATATAGGCTGAATGAATAACATCTCTAGATCTAAATGCGAAATTTATAGGTCTATTAACCGGAACAACAAATTCTCCTTTCACAGTAAAATCATCTAAACTTCTTTCATCTGTTTGATCTACACCAAGTGCATTTGTGCCTTCAATTAATCTGAAGTTTGATCTTCCAAGTTGATTATCTGAACCACCATATCTGGCAGTCCAATCAAACTGCTTAGCATATAATTCAATTTCTAACGCACCCTCAGGAACATCACCAGTCATTTTGTTCCATGTAGCCAATCCATAGATTACAATAATTGCTAAAAATACCGCTGGTACTGAAGTCCAAATAAATTCCAATTTGGTGCTGTGAACAAAATATTCAGCTTTTCTATCTTCTTTTCCATAATATTTCATGGCGAAGTAAAACATGACAGCATGTGTCAAAACGAAGACAACTCCAATAATTATTAAGTTGAAATTCATTAAATTATCAACATCAACTCCATGCTCTGAAGCTGATTCTGGAAGTAAACGAGGTCCATATTCTAACATTTGCCAAATTACAAATGCCATAAAAACAAAGAAGAATAAAAATAATAACTGACCTTGCGTTTTATTATCTTTTGTAGAAACTTGGGTTTGGCTTGATCCTCTTAAATTTGAGGTAAGTTCCATCACCTTTAAAAGGTTTGCTAGAAATATTACTAACAGAATTCCTAATCCAATTAACAAATAAGTAAACATATCTTTTTCTATTTATTATAATTCAAAATTATGTGTGTTGGTGCAAACTTTCGTCCAAGAATGGATGGTTTTTTACTAATAGAGGTGCTTTAGTTAAAGAAGTTAGCACAACAAAAATAAACAAACCCAAAAAGCCTAAGAAAGTTCCAATTTCTGCGAATCCTAAATGCCATTTTTCGTTAACCGTTCCTGGCATTACGCACAAGAAAGTATCTAACCAATGTCCAATAAAAATTACAATTCCTACAAAAATTAAGGCAAAAGGAGTTCTCTTAACTTGTCTAGACATTAATATAATCATCGGTAAAATGAAATTAATAGCGAATGTGAAGAAGAATAAAAATTTATAGTTCTCAAATCTTGATAGGTAGTATGTAACTTCTTCTGGAATGTTTGCATACCAAATTAGCATAAACTGAGAGAACCAAAGGTAACTCCATAGGAAGCTAATGGCAAACATCCATTTACCCATATCATGAATATGACTTTCGTTTACAAATGATAAATAACCTTGGTTTTTTAAGTACATGATTAATAAAATCATGAATATTACTGAACTAACCCACATTCCAGAAAAAATGTACCAACCAAATAACGTAGAAAACCAGTGAGTATCAATTGACATGATCCAATCCCAAGCAGAAGTAGAAGAAGTAAATCCAAAGAAAACTAAGAAAATAGCAGCTGATGTTATATTTTTTCTATGAAAACTTAAACCACCTACTAAATCTTCTTCTAATGATCTTTTTCTAAATAATCGCTGAAAAAACACCCAAACTCCAATATAAAGTAAAGATCTTATGTAAAAAAATGGCGTGTTTAGATAAGCCTTCTTATTTGCAATTATCTCATCATATTTTGGATTTACGCTTCCGTCAGGCATAAATTCATTATATAATTCTGGATCCATCCAATGATAAATGTGATGCAAATGAAAAGTACCGGCCAAAAATATAATCAACAAGAAAGCTCCTCCAATTGGTAAAAAAGTTGAGACTGCTTCGAAAATACGTTTTAAGACAGTTGACCATGCAGCTTCCGCAGCATAGGCTAGTGCTATGTAAAATAGCCCAATAATAGAAATCCCAAAAAAGAAAAAACTATTAACCAATAAATTAGCCCATTGACGGGTCCCATGAGTATCATGGTCTGTAATAAATCCATAAGCAATTCCTAAAACACCAACTATCATTAGTGCAATAGAAAAATTTTTCGCCTTCGATGGAACTGTAAAATTTAAATTTGAGTCTCCTAAACTTGCCATTTTATAAATATGTTAGGTTCTTTAATTATTTAACTACCGATAAAGAGTCAGTAATTACTGTAGTGGTTTCACCTGGAGCTTTACCACCTCTCATTAAAAATTGCACATAATGAGCAACTTTCCAACGTTCTTCTTTCGTTAACTGAGATGCATGTGATCCCATATTATTCTTTCCATAAGTAATTGAAAAAAATATTTTACCCTCTGGAAGATTTGCCAATTGTTTTGAATAGGAAGGTGGTTTTAAAGAGTAATTATCTCTTTTTTCAGTTAATATTTTAACAACTGAACCATCTCCATCTCCAGCAGCACCATGGCACTGTATACAAAAGGTTTCATACAATTTTTTTCCTTCTTCTTTGGTAACATCTGAATAAGGCAATGGATTCTTTAAATTTGCTCCAGCTGCTTCATAAGCTTCTGGAGTATTTGGGTATTCAAAAGGAGAGCCATTAATCAAATCTGCACTAAATGGGATAGTTCCGGCTACCGGTTGACGAGCTGATTGATTATTTGGATTGTTATAATCTAGGTATGCTTCTTGCGCTGGAGATCTATACATATCTGGCATGTATTCAACACCAGGACTTAGCGGATCCGTGCCACAACTTGCAAGTGTGAGAACAGAAACCATAGCTGTAATATTTAATAAAGTATATTTCATAATTACAGAGTTTTAATTTTCATTTCATATACTGACGTTTCTTCAATCAATGATTTTAACTCATCAGCTGAAAAATTTTTATTGTCTTTTGAGCGAATTTCCATAACAAATTTATCGTCTGTTGTTCTAGGATCTGGGTTTTTTGCCTTCACTCCGGGAAATGTACCATTAGCTATAAAATAAGTTAAGGCCATTCCATGAGCAGCGCACAAAACAGTAAATTCAAACAATACCGGAACAAAAGATGGTATATTTTCTATAAGACTAAAACTAGGTTTACCACCAATATTCATCGGCCAATCAATAATCATAAAATAGGAAATACCTGTTATGGCTAATGTTAAACCTGTTAAACCATATATAAATGCTGCATCACTTAATCTAGTTTGTTTCACTCCAATAACTGGATCTATTCCATGTATTGGAAAAGGTGAAAAAACATCTTTAATTCTAATACCTTTTGATACTAGTTTCTTCGCGGCTTCTAAAAGAGTATGATCATCATCATACATTACTTCAAACACCTTATTCATGCTTATCGGATTTATGGTGATCTGGTTGATTTTTATAATATTCACCTGAAGATTTCAGGATTGTCTTAATTTCATTTAAAGCTAACACTGGGAAAAATCTTGAAAACAATAAGAATAATACAAAGAAAATACCTATAGTCCCAACAAAAACTCCTATGTCAACGAAAGTTGGAGAAAACATTGTCCAACTTGATGGAAGATAATCTCGGTGAAGTGATGTTACAATAATAACAAATCGCTCAAACCACATCCCAATGTTTACTACTATAGATAAAACAAATGTGGCGATTAAACTTCTTCTTATCTTTTTGAACCAAAATAATTGAGGTGAAATAACATTGCAAGTCATCATACTCCAATATGCCCACAAATAAGGTCCAGAAAATCTATTGATAAATGCATAAGATTCGTATTCAACACCTGAATACCAAGAAACAAACAACTCGGTTAAATAAGCCACACCCACCATTGAGCCTGTAAGTGTGATTACAATATTCATGTATTCAATGTGTTTAATAGTAACATAAGATTCCAAATTCAAAACTTTTCTCATTATTAAAACCAGAGTCTGAACCATGGCAAATCCTGAAAAAATGGCTCCAGCAACAAAATAAGGAGGGAATATGGTTGTATGCCATCCAGGAATAACAGATGTAGCAAAATCCATTGATACAATTGAGTGAACAGAGAATACTAAAGGAGTTGCTAAACCTGCTAATACAAGAGAAACTTCTTCAAAACGATTCCAAGCTTTTGCATTTCCTGACCATCCAAAACTTAAAACAGAATACATTCTTTTAGCTACTGGTCCTTTAACTCTATCTCTAATAGTTGCAAAATCAGGAATTAAACCAATGTACCAGAAAACTAATGATACTGAGAAATAAGTTGAGATTGCGAAAACGTCCCAAAGTAAAGGTGAGTTAAAGTTAACCCATAAAGAGCCAAATTGATTTGGAATTGGCATAACCCAATATGAAACCCAAATTCTTCCCATGTGAATACCGGGGAAAGTTGCAGCCATAATTACCGCAAAGATGGTCATAGCCTCAGCCGATCTATTGATGGCCATTCTATACTTTTGACGTAATAACAATAATACGGCAGAAATTAAAGTACCAGCATGACCAATACCAACCCACCAAACAAAATTGGTAATATCCCATGCCCAACCTACTGTTTTATTTAACCCCCAAGTACCAATACCAACTCCTAAAAGGTATAATATACATCCTACTCCCCACAAAGCCATTATGGCAGAAATGGTAAATACCACATACCACATTTTATTGGCTTTTCCTTCAATTGGTTTGCAAACATCAGCTGTAATATCGCCATATGTTTTATGACCAAGTACAAGAGGTTCTCTGATTGCAGCTTCTTTAATCATAATTCAATCTTTATTTTTTATGCGTGAGCAGATTCAGTATTTCTAATTTTTGTCATGTAATAAATGTTCGGTTGAACTCCTACTTCTTCAAGTAAGTAATATGATCTTGGATCTTTTGACAAAGAATTAATTTTACTGTCTTTATCATTGATGTCTCCAAAAACTATAGCATTTGTAGGACAAGCTGAGGCGCAAGCTGTATTTGCATCACCATCTTTCACTTTTCTGCCTTCTGATTTTGCCTTTAACTTTCCAGCCTGAATACTTTGCACACATAATGAGCATTTTTCCATTACACCTCTTGAACGAACTGTAACGTCTGGGTTTAAAACCATTCTTCCAATATCGTCTTGAGATGGATTTACATTCGTAAAATCAGGATTTCCGATATAATTGAACCAATTAAATCTTCTAACTTTATAAGGACAGTTGTTGGCACAATATCTTGTTCCAATACAACGATTGTAAGTCATTTGATTTAGACCTTCATTACTATGCGTTGTAGCAGCAACTGGACAAACAGTTTCGCATGGAGCATGATTACAATGCTGACACATTAAAGGCTGGAAAGAAACTTTTGGATTTTCACTCGCTCTTTCCATTGCGCTGTAACCTCCAATTGTTCCTAATTCATCAAAATTAGCTTTGGTATAGTCAGAAGTGTAATATCTATCAATTCTAATCCAGTGCATTTCACGACTTCTTCTTACCTCATCTTTACCTACAACTGGAACATTATTCTCAGATTGACACGCAGTTACACATGATCCACAACCTAAACAGGTAGATAAATCAATTGCTAAGCCCCATCTGTGACCAACATTTTCTACCGGATGAGCAGCCCAAATATCAATTTCTTTTATTGGTTGCTTTCCTTTATGCGTAGCCAATTCATGTTTGTGATTTCCAGAAGCAGGATTTTCAGTGTATTCTTTTAATGTTGTTTCTTTAACGATACTGTGTCTATCCATTAAAGTGTGATGTGTTTGAGTAGCTGCAATTTGATAAACCTCTCCAGCAACTGGACTAACTTCAACATTATAATTGTAATAATTTAAATTTCCATTGCTTGTAATAAATGGAAATGCATTTTGACCTACTCCATTTCCAACTTTACCTGCTGCAGTTCTACCATAACCCAGTGCAATACCTATTGTTCCATAAGCTTGACCTGGTTGAGGCACAACTGGAAGTTTTATGGTATATCCGTTAGATTTAACTTCTACAACGTGTGCTTCATGATCTCCTCTTTCTAACAAGCTAAAGCCCATTTCTTCCATTTGTTTTGGAGACATGGTAACATAATTATCCCAAGTAATTTTAGTAATAGGATCTGGCAATTCTTGTAACCAAGGATTATTGGCTTGACTTCCATCACCTAAACCTGCCTTTTGGTATAAAGACAACTCCATTTTCCCTGCCTTAACTGACGCGGCTTTTGAAGCCGCTGCATTTAAATCTGCATTGAAAGTATATAAAGTTGATTCAATATTTTCAGCTACAAAACTTCCATTATGCAAAGCCTTATTCCAAAATGATTCAAAATAAGTTTCTGCAGTTTGTTTCGTATAAATGGTCTCATTCCAATTATTTTTCAAATAAGAATAATAATCTTTAGTAGTAGCATCTGACCATATTAATAATGACTCTTGCAATTGACGCGTGTTGAATAATTTGCCAATTGTTGGTTGAGATAAGAAATAATTTCCAGAAGCTAATTCAGCATCATTCCAACTTTCTAAATAATGATTATCTGGACAAACAAATTTACATTTTGATGCTGTTTCATCATTTCTATCAGCAAATGAAACTGACAAAGAAACTTTTGAAATAAAATCAGCAAAAGCAACTCCATTTGGCATTGAATAAACAGGATTAACTCCTGATATCAATATAGCTCCAATGGAACCAGATTTCATTTCATCCATTAAAGTTGCTAAATTTTGATCTTTAGCTTGCTTAATATTTAGTTCAGAATTTAAATTTATGGTAGAACCATAATTTCCTAAAGCATTATTAATTGCATTAATAACAACTTGAATTTCTGTATCGTTTGCACCACAAACAACTAAAGATTCTCCTTTTTTATCCCAAAGTTTTTTAGCTGCTAATTTTATTTGAGCGCTATAAGCAGTAGAAGCCGGAGTTACCGGAGTTGATCCTGATAATGAGGCAATCTCATTATAGATTTCAACTGCGATTTTTCCTATTTCAGATGGTTTAATAGCTATTCTTTCATCAGCATTTGCGCCAGATAAAGACATGTTTGATTCAAACTGAAAGTGTTTTGACATAAAGCCATTCTCAACTCTTCTAGTTTTAGCGTAATCAGCAATAAACTGAGTTGGTAATAACCAAGATGCTAAAAAATCAGCGTCAATGCTAACAATAGTCTTAGCTTTTGAAAAATCGTAAGATGGAACAATTGGTTTACCAAAACTCAATTCATTAGCATTTCTAATACCTGAATATGAAATTGCATCATAAGTAATATGAGTGAGGGTAGGATATTTCAGTGCAAATTCTGAAATTATTCTTTTAGTAGATGGACTAATTATTGAATTAGTAAGTAAGGCTATTTTTTTACCTGAGGCAGAAACGCTTTCCAATCCCTTTTTGATTTCAGCATCAACTTTTGTCCAATCAGATTCAGCACCGTTAGCTAAAGGTGATTTTAATCTTGTGCTATCATATAAGCTTAAAACAGAAGAATTAATTCTAGAATTTAATCCTCCTTTTGTAAAGGGAGATAATTTATTTCCTTGAATATTAATTGGTCTTCCTTCTCTTGTTTTAACTAAAACTCCTGCGAAATCATTACCATCGTAATAGGTAGTAGCATAATAATTTGCAATTCCTGGGATTAAATTTTCGGGTTTGTTTAAGTAAGGAATTGAACGAACAACTGGTGTTTCGCAAGCAGCAAGAGTAGCTGCTCCTACACTAAATCCCAAGAATTTCAAAAAGTCTCTTCTTGAAGATTTAGCAGAACTCATTCCATTTTCAGAGCCTAAAAGTGCCTCTAATGGAAGATCTTCAGCGAATTCATTTTTTTGTGATTTTTTAAAATCTTCGGTTTGTGCTAAATCACCGAAGCTTTTCCAGTAAACTTTATCTTGAGCCATAATGGTTGTGTAAGTTTTTGATTAATAGTGACATTTAGCGCATTCTAAGCCACCTATCTCTGATACTGTTATTTTACCGTCTTTTAGATATTTCTTTTTTAACTCGTCTGTTAATCGCGCATGAAACTCGTCATAGTAAGCATTTCCTTCTGTTTTAACTTCAGTTTCTCTATGACAATTAATACACCAACCCATTGTAAGAGGTGAGTGCTGATTAACAACTTCCATTTTTTCAACTTCGCCATGACAAGTAGTACATTCTACTTTTCCTACCTTAACGTGCTGAGCATGATTAAAGTAAACATGATCAGGAAGATTATGAATTTTAACCCATTTAATTGGAGTAGGATTGTTACCATAAACTCCTGTTTCTGGATTGTAATCTAAAGCAGTATAAATTTTTGCTATTTCTTCGGTTCCAGTAATTGGACCTTCTTTAACAGCTTTATGACAGTTCATACAAATATTGGCTGAAGGGATAACTGCATGTTTACTTTTTTCAACACCAACGTGGCAATATTGACAAGCAATTCCATTTTGACCTGCATGAACTTTATGTGAAAACTTAATTGGTTGCTCAGGAGCATAATTAGTGTAAACACCAACTGCCATTAATGAGTCATAAGTAATTTTTAGTACTGAAACTAAAACAACAACTATAATAACTGCAACACCTGGCTTATTATTGGCCATCCATTTTCCAATAGATTGACCTATTGTCATTTTTGGCGCTTCCACATTTGGAACACCTTGTTTATCATTTACTAAAGTTTGAAGTGATTTTCCAACATTTTTTAAAACTACTGTCAGAATAAGTAGCAAAATAACCAAAAAGCTAATGATAATATTGGTTGTTGTTGAATCATCTTTGGCTACAGTTGTGTTTCCTGCCTGAACTTGCTCGCCATCTACAGGCGGAGCTGCCTTTCCATCATCTGGTTTTGCAATATATGCCAAAATCGCGTCAATATCCCCATCTGTTAAATCTGGGAATGCTGTCATTTGCGACTTATTATATTCATTATAGAGCTTATTTGCATAAGCATCACCTGTTTTTAAAAACTCTTGCGAATTTTTAATCCAAGCATATAACTTAGTTTTGTCTGGCCAGCGTTCGCTTACACCTTGAAGTCCTGGACCTATTAGTTTTTTGTCAGTTACCGCGTGACATGAGGCACAGTTAGATTTGAATAATTTCTTACCATCTTGCGCTTTAACGTCATTTGACATTAAGAACATGCTAAAAATGAAAGAGATAACAAAAATTGGCCTTAACTTTGTAGAGAAATTCATAGAATCTTTATGATTTACTTCTTAAAATTGATGCGCAAATTTATAATAATAGAATAATTCATGATTATTGCAGTGTTTTTTTTGATTGATATTAATATAATTTAAAATGATTCTAAATAAGATGTTATTATTTACCAAGCACTTAATGCTTTTAACGGCTTTTAACTTTTTTGCCACATTTTCAACTTTCTCTCAAAATGACACTATTAACCCAAGAAAAGTAAGCTTTAGTGATAAAAATATTAAGGAATTAATAAATATTTATCAACTAAAAAACAAACAGAAAGCGGTTATTGAAGGTTACAGAATTCAAATATTTTTCTCATCCGGAAATAATTCAAAAAAGTTAGCAACAAATGTAAAAGCTAACTTTATGGCAAAATATCCAGAAATAACTTCTTATATGTTATATCAACCACCAAATTTTAAAGTAAGAGTAGGTGATTATAGAACAAAACTTGAGGCATACAAAGTCTTTAAACAAATAAAGGCAGAATATCCTTCTGCCTTTATTGTAACTGATGAAATTTATTTTAAGCCAAGTTTATAATTTGGCTTTGATTTGAACCATTTCGTAAGCTTCGATAATGTCACCGTTTTTAATATCGTTGTATCCATCAATATTTAAACCACACTCATAACCTGCTGAAACCTCTTTAACATCGTCTTTGAAACGTTTTAAAGATGCTAAACCACCTGTAAAGACAACTATACCATCTCTGATGATTCTAATCTTGCTATTTCTGTAAACTTTACCATCTGTAACCATACATCCAGCAATAGTTCCAACTTTTGAAATTTTAAATGTTTCTCTTATTTCAACATTTCCTGTAATTTTTTCTTCAAATTCAGGAGCAAGCATTCCTTCCATTGCAGCTTTGACTTCATTTATGGCATCATAAATAATAGAATAAAGTCTAATATCAATTTGCTCATTTTCAGCTAATTTTCTTGCATTCGTGCTTGGTCGAACTTGGAAACCAACTATAATAGCATTTGAAGCAGAGGCTAATAAAACATCTGATTCTGAAATCTGACCAACAGATTTATGTATGATATTAATTTGAATTTTTTCTGTTGATAATTTTAATAATGAATCAGCTAATGCTTCAATAGAACCATCCACATCACCTTTAATAATGATGTTTAATTCTTTAAAATCACCAATTGCTAAACGTCTTCCAATTTCATCTAAAGTAATGTGCTTTTGACTTCTCATACCTTGTTCTCGAAGAATTTGCATACGCTTAGAAGCTATTTCTCTTGCTTCACGCTCATCGGTCATTACATTAAATCTATCGCCCGCTTGAGGAGCACCATCTAAACCTAACATCAATGCTGGAGCAGAAGGGCCAGCTTCTTTAATTGGCATATTTCTTTCATTAAAAAGTGCTTTAACTCTGCCACAATATGGGCCTGCTAGCACTAAATCGCCAACTCTTAATGTTCCATTTTGAACCAATAAGGTACACATGTAACCTCTACCTTTGTCTAATGAAGACTCTATAATTGTTCCGGATGCTTTTCTATTGGCGTTGGCTTTTAATTCAAGAATTTCTGATTCAAGTAAAACTTTATCTAAAAGTTCATTAACGTTTAAACCTGATTTTGCTGAAACTTCAGAAACTTGATATTTTCCGCCCCACTCTTCAACCAAAATATTCAATTTGGCTAAATCTTCTTTTATTTTGTTTGGATTAGCATTTGGTTTATCAATCTTGTTAAATGCAAAAACTATTGGCACACCTGCTGCTTGAGCATGATTAATGGCTTCAATTGTTTGAGGCATAACGCTATCATCAGCAGCAATTACAATAATTGCTACATCCGTAACTTTAGCTCCTCTAGCTCTCATTGCAGTAAAAGCCTCGTGACCTGGAGTATCTAAAAATGTGATATATTTCCCGTTTTGTACCTTAACTGAATAAGCTCCAATATGCTGGGTTATTCCGCCTGCTTCTCCAGCTATAACATTTGCTTTTCTAATATAATCTAATAAAGATGTTTTACCATGATCTACGTGCCCCATTACGGTTACAATAGGTGCGCGTTCTTTTAAGTCATCTGGATTGTCATCATCTTCCTCAATTGCTTCTTGAGCTTCAACAGTAACAAATTCAACTTTGAAACCAAATTCTTCAGCAACAATAGAGATTGTTTCTGCATCCAATCGCTGATTTATTGACACAAATAAACCTAAGCTCATACAAGCCGAAATAATTTTGGTAACACCTACCTCCATCATTGTAGCTAACTGATTAGCGGTAACAAATTCTGTTACACGCAAAATACTTTTTTCCGCTTCACTTCTTTCTTCTTCCGACTCTCTTAAACGCGTATTTTCATCACGTTTTTGTCTTCTGTATTTAGCAGTTTTTGACTTACCTGTATTGCTTAGCCTTGCGAGTGTTTCTTTAATTTGACTTTGGATTTGTTCATCCGTTAAAGGCGCTTTTATTTCTCTGCTTGGGCCTCTATTGTTGTTATTATTTCCTCTATTCTGATTAGAGCCACCTTGATTAGGCCTATTATTTCCTTGGTTAGGACCTCTATTTCCTTGACCTTGCTGACCAGCTTGTCCAGGACGATTGTTGTTCTGTCCTTGATTAGGAGTTGAAGTACCTTGTTGACCCGGAGTATTTGGACTATTAGCTTTATTAAACTCGGTAGGATTTACCTTATCTGTTCTAATTCTCTTACGTTTCTTTTTATTCTTCTCCTGATCATAATTAGAAGAAGAGGCAACAGGTTTTGGTTTTTCTTCTTTTTTTGGCGCAGCCGAAGGCAGAACAATTTTACCTAAAATAGTTGGTCCTTCAAGTTTTGTATATTTTGTCTTAATGAAACCATCATCAACAGGAGTTGAGGGAGGATTAATTGCCTCAGTGGGTAAAACTGGTTCCTCGGCATCATTAGTAATTACTTCAGCTACCGAAACTTCTATTGGCTTTGCTTCAATTAGTTCAATTTTTGCTTCTGGCTCAGGTTTTTCTTCAACTGGTTTGTTTTTATCAACTTGAGCTTTTGGCTCTTGTTTGATTTCAACTTTTTCTTGTAATTTTTCTTGTTCAATTATTACAACGGGCTCAGTAGCTTTTACTTCAATTTTGACAGGTTCAGGGACATCAACTTGTTTTTCAACTATTTCTTCCTTTGGCTTGATTTCCTCTATCGGGCTATTTGCGACCACTTCAACTGGTGGCTTTACTTCTTCAACTTTTTTCTTTTTATTGAAAGAATCTAAATCAATTTTTCCCAATACTTTGGGTTGATTAATTTGTTCAACAAAAGGTTTCGAAGAAACGACATCTTCTTTTTCTTTTGATACCGCAAGATTTTTAATTAGAATTTCTTCTTGATCTGGTATCTCCTCATCTTCATCTGAGGTTTTTTTAGGCTCGTCTTCAATAGAAATTGAGACACGTTTTTCCTTAGCAATACTTACATTTTTTGCTTTTTCTTTATCAGTTTTTTCTGCAAGAAATTCTTTAAGCAAAAGATTGTAAGTGTCAGGATCGATTTTCGTGTTTGGATTATCATCAATGCTTACTCCCTTCGAATGAAGATAGTCAACAATTGTTGATCGTCCAACGTTTAATTCAACCGCTACCTTACTTAGCCTTTTAGGTGCTGTATTTTCACTCATATTCTTTTTTTTCCCGGATTTTAATCCTTTTTAAATTTTAGGAAAATATTTATTCGAATTCTGATTTAAGAATTCTGATTACTTCTCTAATTGTTTCAATTTCTAAATCTGTTCTTTTTTCCAGATCGTCTTCTGTAAGCTCTAAAACACTTTTGGCTGTATCGCAACCAACTGCTTTTAAAGCATCAATTACCCAACCATCAATTTCATCTGTAAATTCATCCAAATCTACATCTTCATTATCAACATCTGAATCTCTAAAGACATCGATTTCAAAATTAGTTAATTTACTAGCTAATTTTATATTGTGGCCACCTTTTCCAATAGCTAAGGAAACTTGATCGGGCTTTAAATAAACTTCTGCTCTTCTTGAACTATCGTCAGCTTTTATTGAGCTAATTTTCGCAGGACTTAAAGAACGCTGAATATACAAAGAACTATTTGTAGTATAATTTATAACATCAATATTTTCATTACGAAGTTCTCTTACTATACCATGAATTCTAGATCCTTTAACACCTACGCATGCTCCAACTGGGTCTATTCTATCATCATAAGATTCAACTGCTACTTTAGCTCTTTCACCTGGTTCGCGAACGATATTTTTGATAACAATTAAACCATCGAACACTTCTGGAACTTCTAACTCTAATAATTTTTCTAAAAATTTAGGTGCTGTTCTTGATAGTGTAATATAAGGACTAGCGTTTCTCATTTCTACTTTAAGAACAATTGCTCTAACTGAATCGCCTTTTTTATAATAGTCAGCTGGTATTTGTTCTGTTTTAGGCAAAATAAGCTCATTTCCTTCGTCATCAAGAATTAAAATTTCCTTTTTCCAAACTTGATAAACTTCACCAGTAACAATATCTCCAACTTTTTCTTTATATTTTTTGAAGATACCGTCTTTTTCAAGATCATTTATTTTTGAAGCAAGATTTTGACGAAGAGCTAAGATGTTTCTTCTACCAAAGTCTTTCATCTTAACTTCAGTTGTAACCTCTTCTCCAATTTCAAAATCAGGAGCAATTTTTAATGCTTCTTTAAATTCGATTTCTGTTGCAGGGTCTTCTAATTCATCATCTGCAACAATTATTCTATTATGCCACACTTCTAAATCGCCCTTATCAGGATTAACGATTATATCGAAGTTTTCATCAGAGCCGTACTTTTTAATAATCATATTTCTGAAAACATCTTCCAAAATACGCATTAAAGTTACCCTATCGATGTTTTTTACATCCTTAAATTCTGAGAAAGACTCTATTAAATTCAAGTTATCCATAGAAGTTTTATTATTTAAATGAAATAACCACTTTGGTTTCTTTTATGTTTGATAATTCAATTGTTTCTACAACCATTTGTTTGAAATTTTTCTTACCCTCTTTCCATTTTTTTTCAAATTCTATTGAAATGGATTTATTTTCCTCATTTGCAGCAATCAACTTTCCCTCTACTTTTTCTCCATTTAACAATGTTGAAGCTACATTTCTTCCAATATTTTTTAGGTATTGACGAAAAATTTTAAACGGTTTATCCAATCCAGGAGAACTTACTTCAAGCTCGAAGTCTTCTTTTTCTCTATCAAGAGAATTTTCAACATGTCTGCTTATCAGCAAACAATCCTTAATTGAAATACCATTTTCGGAATCGATTTCGATGACAATCTTATTACCGGTGCTTACGTTAATATCTACTAAGAAGTTTTTTGTTTCGGTAAGTTTTTGGTTAACTAATTCCTTTACTAAAGCAGGATCAATCATATCATTAAAAAAATTGAGGGGACATCATGTCCCCTCTTTCAATTCCGCTGCAAATGTAAATATAAATATATGTTTTGCAAATATGCATCTGCTTTTTTTCACTCTTCTCAAATTAAAATTTTAGATTTGCATTTTTAAAAATAAATTCTATATATTTATTACATTCAAAATTTAACGCTTATGGATACTAAGATTTTAAGAGTAAATGTAGGAAAATCCGCGCTTATAGCACTTATTTCGCTTTTTGCTTTTTGTTTAACATCTCAATATTCGTTTGCAATTTCTGACGTTTCATCAACAGAACAATCAGCACCTCAAACAAATAATACTATGAAAGAGGTGTTTAAGGAAAGTAAAAAAAGTGTTTCATCAAATGAGGATTTGATGCACATTGCTATGATTATCTTTATTATTGGTTTGGTTGTTTTTGCTTTATTTCTTGCAATTAGAACAAAGGAACCTAAAGAAGATGCAACTGGGAATATTAAAAGAAAAATTGCTACTTCAAGTGGTCACAATCATCATCATGGACATCATCACCCAAGAAGATAATTTTATTCTACTAAAGTTCCTTTTTTATATTTAGCTGCTTTTAAAATACTACCATCCTTATTATATAGGATGGTTTTGCCGTTACGAACTCCATTTTTATAATTAATTACTGACTGCAAAACGTTTGCACTTTGCCAGGTGATCGATTTCCCGTTTAATCGTCCATTTTTGAATCTTTGCTCTTGAAATTTAAATCCAACTGGATTAAAATATTCCCACTTTCCAATTTGTTTTCCTTTATTATACTCGCCAACATTAAAAGGAATTCCTGTATCATAATTAGTTTTCCATTTCCCCTGTTTCACGCCATCTTTATAAAAGCCAGTTTCTGTTGTGATTCCTTTTTTATTAAAATAAGTCCATTGCCCTTCTTTCAAGTTCATTTTCCAGTTGCCAATGTAATGTTGTTTGCCATTTGAAAACCAACCACTCCATTGTCCATCTAATGCTGCATCTTTATAAAATCCTTTATCTTTTTGTTTGCCATTTTCATACCATGACATCCATTCTCCATTTTCAACATCACTTCTATACGTGCCTGATTGCATTTTTGTTCCTTTTTCGTAGAAAAACTCCCAATAACCATCTTTTTTATCTTCAAGATATGATCCCTTTTTCATCACTCTTCCATTTTTGAAGTAATAAGTCCAAATTCCATTTTTTTTGCCATTCAAATATTCGCCTTCATTCTCCACTCCTCCTTCAAAAAAATAGTATTTCCAATTGCCGTTTTGAAGTCCATTTTCAAAACTTCCTTCCATATCTGGATTTCCATTTTTGTAATACCATTTCCAAAAACCTATTTTTGACCCATTATCATATTTTCCTGAAAAATTTAATTGCCCATTATCATACCACTGCTGATAAAAACCATCTAAAGAATCATTTTTATAAAAGCCTATTTTCCAATTTTTTTTGCTTGAAAACCATTCTTTCAGAATTCCATTTTTTAACCCGTTCTCATAAACTAACACTCTAGCTGTATCACCATTTTCAAAAAAACTCAACCAAATGCTGTGTTTATTGCCAGCTAAATATTTTCCAGTTTCTTTTTTACTTCCATTTGGAAAGTACCGAATAAAAATTCCAGATGGAATACTGTCAATAAAATTGGCCTCTAAAAGAACTTTATTATTGTCATTGTACTCTTTGACATTACCTGTTCCATTTACTAAAGTTTGATTGCCATTATGATCATAGAATGAAATTGTAAGACTTCTTCCATTTTTAAATAGCTCCTCTGTTTTCAAGGAATTATTGTCGTACCATTTTTTCCAAATGCCATATTTCTCGCCATTTCTAAATAAACCTTCTTCCTTTTTATTTCCATTGGAGTAATAAGATATTAAAGTGCTATCAGGAAGACCTTTAAAAAAATATCCTTCATTCTCTAATTTACCATTTTCATAAAAGTATTTAGCGGGTCCATATAAAAGTCCATTAAAAAAGTTAATTTCATACTTGAGGTTTCCATTTTCATACCACTCCTTCCAAGTACCATGCTCCTTTCCTACTTTATTATATTCACCTTCTAATTTTTTACTTTTATTTGGCCAAAATGAACTTACTTTTTCTTGAGCATTAACAATAAAAACATTTATAAATAGAATAAAAAAAATTGGCTTTTTGAACTTTGTAAAATTTAGTATCGAATACATTAAAATGGTATTTAACTATTTATGAAAATTTTATTTATTGTATTTCCGTTTGTTAGATGGATGGTTTGAATCCCAAGCTTTTCTGCTGCATTTATGTGCTGAATTGAATCATCAATAAATAATGTCTCATGAGATTTTAGTTTTGCATCATCCAATACGAATTGAAAACAATCGGCATTTGGTTTTCGAAAGCCAATTTCAAAAGAATAATAGACTTTTTCAAATATTTTGAGAAAAACATCTTCTCCCAAACTATTAATTATAGCATAATTGAAATTTTTAAAGTGAATAATATTGGTATTACTCAACAGAAAAATTCGGTATTTCTTCGAAAGTTCAAAAAGCAAATCGATTCTCTCTTTTGGCAAGTCCAATAACATGGCATTCCAGGCATTATCTAAATCAGTGTCACTTATATCTAAGCCAGACATTTTTCTAATCTCATTTCTAAAACTTTCGGGTGATATTTTACCTGTTTCAAGTTCATCAAACAAATTATTTTGTTTGGCTTGAGAGTATAATTCATCAAAATTTTGAATTCCTAAATTTTGAAATTCGTTGGAAGCAAGCTGATAATCAATATTTAAAATTACGCCACCTAAATCGAAAATTATATTTTTAATAGAAGAGTTGATCATTTGCAAATGATTTTTTGTAAAATCGAGTCAAATATATATGTTTGCAGCCCTTAAAAAATAAAATTTTGTTTTTTAAGTATTGAAATAATGGACCCATAGCTCAGTTGGTTAGAGCACCTGACTCATAATCAGGGGGTCGCAGGATCATGCCCTGCTGGGTCCACTAAACAAAAAAGCCTCAAAATGAGGCTTTTTGTATTTTAATCGTTTGCTAAGAATGGATATCGGTAATCTGTTGGAGGCACAAATGTTTCCTTAATAGTTCGCGGAGATACCCAACGCAATAAATTTATCATTGAACCAGCTTTATCATTGGTTCCTGATCCTCTAGCTCCACCAAAAGGTTGTTGTCCAACAACTGCTCCAGTAGGTTTATCATTAATATAAAAGTTTCCAGCTGCATTTCTTAGTAGGCTGCTTGCTTTCTCAATTGCGTATCTATCTTGAGAGAAAATAGCTCCTGTTAAAGCATAGATAGAAGTTGAGTCAACTAATTGGCAAGCTTCTTCAAACTTATCAGAAGGATAAACATAAATTGTTAGTATTGGGCCAAATAATTCTTCGCACATTGTTATGTACTTAGGGTCATTTGCTTTAATTATAGTTGGATGAATAAAATATCCTTCAGTTTTATCATATTTACCACCAGCAACAATTTCTGCATTGTCATCAGCCTTTGCTCTATCAATAAATCCTGCTAATTTGTCGAATGATTTTTCATCAATTACTGCATTAATAAAATTTGAAAAATCGTCAGTTCTGCCAATTTTCATTGAGGCTAAATCTTCAATCATGTATTTTTTTACCTCATCCCATAAATTACTTGGGATATAAGCTCGCGAAGCTGCAGAGCATTTTTGACCTTGATATTCAAAAGCACCTCTAGTTAAAGCTGTAGCCAATGCTTTTGCATCAGATGAATGATGCGCTAAAACAAAATCTTTTCCACCAGTTTCACCTACAATTCGAGGATAGGTTTTATATTTATGAATGTTGTTTCCAATTGTTTTCCAAATTCCTTGGAACACTTCTGTTGAGCCTGTATAGTGAATTCCAGCAAAATCAGGATGATTAAAAATTACATCTCCTGCAACTGGCCCTGAAACAAATACCAAATTTATTACCCCATCAGGAACACCAGCCTCACGGAAAATTTCCATTAAAACATTCGCAGAATAAATTTGCGTATTAGATGGTTTCCAAACTACTACATTGCCCATTAAAGCTGCTGAAGTCGGTAAATTTCCTGCAATTGCAGTGAAGTTAAATGGCGTTAAGGCAAACACAAAACCTTCTAACGGTCTTTGCTCTACTCGGTTCCACATTCCTGGCTGTGAATCAGGTTGTTGTTTGTAAATTTCAGTGGCATATTGCACGTTAAATCTTAAAAAATCAATGATTTCGCAAGCTGAATCAATTTCGGCTTGAAAAGCACTTTTACTTTGACCTAACATTGTTGCTGCATTTAATTTGTAACGATATTTAGTTGCAATTAAATCGGCAGCTTTTAAAAAAATACTAGCTCTGTGTTCCCAAGCTAAGTTTTCCCAATTACCTTTTGCAGCTAAAGCAGATTCAATGGCCATTGAAACATGTGATGCATCGCCTTGTGAAAAATAACCTAAAGTGTGTTTAATTTCGGCTGGTGGTGCTAGTCTAACTTTTTTTTCTGTTCTTATTTCTTTTCCTCCGATATACATCGGAATATCAATTTCTTTCGATTTTAATTCTTTTATAGCTTCTTGAAGCGCTTTTCTTTCAGGCGATCCGGGCGCGTAACTTTTAACCGGTTCGTTGATGGGTTTGGGTACATTAAAAAAACCTTTCAGCATTGTTTCTGTCTTTAAAATTTGCTTCAAATGTAATATTAAAGTCAAAAAATGAATGTGATTTTTGATACTTATTTTATGGGAAGTAGCATAACTACAGGAAATACAGTTAATTCACCTTGTAAGGTGCAATAAGTAAAAATTCAGGAATCATAACTTTGAATTTTTCACCTGTGTCTTTTCGCTCCATTAAATAAGAGCCTGACATTTTACCAATATCAGTTTTTAAATTACATCCTGAATTGTATTGATGCAATTGGCCTGGTTTTAAAACGGGTTGCATTCCAACAACACCTTCTCCTTCAACTACTGTTTTTTCTCCAATTGAATCAATAATGTCCCATTGTCTGCGAAGCAGTTGCACTGTAGTATCGCTAAGGTTTTCGATGGTAATGAAATACGAAAACATAAATCTATTGTTCAGTGGGTCTGAGTAGCGAGACTCATACACTGTGTCAACAGAAATTTTTATCCCAGATGTAACTTTCGTAACCATATATTGAGGACAATATTATAGGAATTCATTTAAAATACAAATGATATTATGAAAAAATAAGAGGATTGTGAAAAAATAAGGTTTTAATGTTCCATTAAACCAGAAGTGTAGGCATAGGAAATTAGCTCTGCTGCACTTTTACAAGATAATTTTTTGAGAATGTTTTTCCTGTGTGTATAAACTGTATGGATGCTTAAAAAAAGCTCATTGGCAATATCTTCGGCCACTTTGCCTTGTGTAATTAACATTAGCACTTCCATTTCTCTTTCAGAAAGAGATTCGTGTAATGGAATGCTTTGATTTTGTTTTTTTACATGTTGATAACTCATTTCAATCAACACTTCTATCACTTTTCGGCTGAAATATTTGTTTCCATTACCAACCATTTTTAAGGCTTCTAGCCAATCAGATTTATCAATATCGCTGGTAATAAAGCCCTTCACGCCCATTTTGTGGGTTCTTTGAATTTCCTGTTTGTCAAAATCTGAAACAACCAAAACATTTTGAGTTTCGTAAAATTTTGAGTTAGATTCTGCCAAATCTTTATCAAAAAAATCGGCATTCATTCTTTCCAAAACAATTAGCTCATGTTCTTCTTCGAAGGCTATTTTTTTTAGCTCATCTACATTATTGACTTTGGCTATGATTTCAAAAGGAAAGTCTTCATTTTTTAATGCCAAAATAGCTGCTTCAGTAAAAAAGCTTGGTTTGCCTAGTATGATTCTGATAATTTTGATGATATTATTTTTTTGATGCGCAAATATAACCTTTTAAATGCTAAAAGGTTTTGTGATTATCTGAATCGCATTTTTAGAACTCCAATAAAGGCTTCATTAAAAATTTTCGTACTCATTTTTGAAACACCTTCTCTCCTATCAATAAATGTAATGGGTACTTCTTTAATTTTAAATCCAGCTTTTTGTGTATTGTATTTCATTTCTATTTGAAAAGCATAGCCCATGAACTGAATTTTATCTAAGTTAATGGTTTCTAAAACTTTTCTTCTGTAACAAACAAAACCTGCTGTAGTATCACTAACAAACATCCAAAGAACAGTATTCACATAAACTGAAGCAAAGTAAGACATCAGCACTCTGTTGAGCGGCCAGTTTTTTACTTTTCCTCCTCGGCAATAGCGCGAACCAACTGACATATCTGCGCCATTTAAACAAGCTTGATATAAACGTGGTAAATCTTCTGGGTTATGCGAAAAATCGGCATCCATTTCAAAAATGTACTCGTAATTTTTTGCTAAAGCCCATTTAAACCCAGCTATGTAGGCTTTTCCTAAACCAGATTTTTCTTTTCGCTCCAAGATATGCAGCGCTTCATTAAATTCTTTTTGAAGTTCTTTTACAATGTGGCCTGTTCCATCAGGTGAGCCATCGTCAACAATAAGAATATGAAATGATTCAGTTAATGAAAAAACCTTTCTAATTATTTTTTCAATATTTTCTTTTTCGTTGTAAGTTGGGATAATTACTAGTTTCGTTTCCACAAATAAAAATGAGTTGGCTAAGATAACTCAAAAAATAAATAATTCATTTTAAGCTCGTTTTTTTAATATTTTTTGTCGGCATATTAATTATTTAACACCAATTCTATAACTTTTAGTTTAAGCACAATTAACAATCAATTGCTTGTTTTGTAAAACCTTAAATAAATTGAGAAAAGCAATTGACATAGCTGTAATTTCAGATACCCACTTGGGAACCTACGGGTGCAAAGCAGCTGAACTTCTACAATACCTTAAAAGTATAAAGCCAGAAGTGTTAATTTTAAACGGTGATATAATTGACGGCTGGCAATTTTCGAAAAGTTATTTCCCTGAAATGCACATGAAGGTGATAAAAGAAATTTTTTCGCATCTATCAAAAGGCACAAAAGTTTACTATTTAACCGGAAATCATGATGACTTTTTGAGAAAATTCTCTGATTTTAAACTGGGTAATTTTTACTTAAAAGACAAACTTTTATTGCCCGTGGGCGACAAAAAAGCTTGGATTTTTCATGGTGATGTTTTTGATTTAACTATGAAATCGTCATTGTTTTGGGCAAAAATGGGAGCGAAAGGCTTTGGCATTTTAATGATATTAAACCGCTTTGTAAATAAAATTTTATCGCTAATTGGGAAAAATAAAATTTCTCTTTCGAAAAAAGCGCTCGAAAACATGAACAAACGCATTAAACTATCATCCAATTTTGAAGAAAAAGTAAGTTTAATTGCCACTGAAAATGCTTATGATTATGTGATTTGCGGGCACATTCACATTCCTGAAATAAAAGATTTAGCTACAAAAAATGGTAATGTTTGTTATTTAAATTCTGGCGACTGGGTAGAAAACTGTACTAGTTTAGAATACTTTGACAATCATTGGCGTCTATATCATTACAAAAAAAGCGATTTTGAAAATCAACCCGAACCGAGCGATGATAAAATGATTTCTATGAATGAGTTTAAAGCTGAAATAGAAATGATGTTGTCTTTTCAAAACTAATTTTTCTTAAAATTCTATTTTCCAATGGTTTTATTTTAAATATTTACCATTTAAAATATGAATATGCGAGCAGTTATTTCTCTTTTTTTATTTCTTAATTGCTCCATTTATGCACAAATAAATTGCAAAAACTTTAACGATTGTTTTCAAAAATCTACTCAAAATAAAGGTTTAGAACTTCCATATTTAAATAAAGCCATTGAATTATGGAAAGCCGATAACGGCAAAAGTGCATTGATTTTTGTTTTGAATGAAAAAGCGAAAGTTTTCATTTCAAATAATCAAAAAGATAGTGCTTTAAAGACTTTTGATGAAATAATAAGCCAAGAGTTTTCAGCTAAAACAATTGCAGTTTCCGTTTTGCGAAAAGCACAATTAAAACACAATGAAAATCTTGAAAAAATAGTTGCAGAAATAGATACAGCGCTTCAATCACATAATAATATTAATGAGCTGCGCCTTTTAAAAGGCGATATTTTAAGAGATTTGAAAAAAGAAGATGAAGCACTTATTGTTTACCGACAAGCAGCTTTAATGGCCGATGAAACTGCTCTTGATTTGCTTTATGCTTCAAATGTTGGTGAAATTAAAGAAGAAGTAAAAAAATCAATTGATGATGATAAATTGTTTCAATTGCATTTTAATTGGCTTAACGAAGCCAATCAATTTAATCATGATGGAGAATATTCGAAAGCCATTTCAAGATTGCTCAAAGCAATCAAGTTTTTTGATCAGCGAAATACAAAAAAACTATTGTTAGCAACAGGAAATGAATTAATTTCGGCTTACTTAAATAATGCGCAAACTCTTGAGGCTATTTTTACAGCCGATTTTTTATTGGATCAACAATTATCAACAGAATTCACATTTTTAGCTAAAGTTGAAGCACAAAAAAAATTGGGATTACCTAAAGCCAATATTCTTAATACCATTAATGAAGGTTTAAAAGTTCATAAAGATTCTGTAAAATTAGCAGAAATGAGAGAGCATTTGGAATTAAAATAAATTTCAAAAACTAAAGATTAAAAATCTCATTGCGAACTTAATGCCTTGAGACCTTAAAATTTTAATATTTTTGGGCGCTAGCAACCAAAATCAACATATGAAGGTAAAAACACTCAGTCAGTTTATTATTGAACATCAAGCTGATTTTCCATACGCAAAAGGCGAACTTTCAAGAATTTTAAATGATATTGGATTAGCAGCTAAAATCGTAAACAAACATGTAAATAAGGCTGGTTTAGTTGATATTTTAGGCGATGCGGGAAATGAAAATGTGCAAGGAGAAACACAAAAAAAGTTAGATGTTTATGCTGATGAAATTTTTATTCAAATGTTTACTCGTGGCGGTGAAGTTTGCGCTATAGCCACAGAAGAACAAGAAAACATTGTACAATTAGAAAATGAAATATCGCGTGATGCTAAATATGTAGTTTCGATTGACCCATTAGACGGATCTTCAAATATAGATGTGAATGTTTCGATTGGAACTATTTTTAGTGTTTACAGAAGAGTTTCACCAGTCGGTGGGCCAGCTACAATAGAAGATTTTTTACAAAAAGGAACACGCCAAGTCGCAGCAGGTTATGTAATTTATGGTTCATCAACAGTATTGGTTTATACCACTGGAAAGGGTGTTAATGGATTCACCTTAGATCCATCTTTAGGCGAGTATTGTCTATCACATCCCAATATTAAAATACCAGTAGATGGCAAAATTTATTCTGTTAATGAAGGAAATTATGCTCATTTTCCGGAAGGAGTAAAAAAATACATTCGTTACTGTCAAGAAGAAGACAAAGCAACAAAAAGACCTTATTCAGGTCGTTATATTGGCTCACTAGTAGCCGATTTTCATAGGAATATGTTAAAAGGTGGAATTTACATTTATCCTCAAACAGCTTCTGCGCCAAATGGAAAACTGAGATTGCTTTATGAGTGCAATCCTTTAGCTTTAGTAATTGAACAAGCTGGTGGAAAAGCCACCGATGGAAAAAATAGAATTTTAGATATTCAACCGGAAAAAATTCATCAGAGAGCACCCCTTTTTATAGGCTCAAAAAACATGGTTGATTTGGTAGACGACATGATTAAAAATCAAATAAAAAAATAAACAAAATGATTCTTTCAGCACACAAAATTTCAGCATTAATTTTCTTACTAATTTACTTAGTTAAAACTGTTTTACTCTTGGCCAATCAAAAAGAAAGATTAGCTAAAATGACAAAAGGTTTCAAAGGTTTAGAAATGGCCGTAAGTTTTATTTTTCTTGCAACTGGAATAATAATGTTTGTTCAAGTTGGTGCAATTAAAACCCTACAAATAGTTAAATTGGTATTGGTTTTTGCATCTATTCCTTTGGCTGTAATTGGCTTTAAAAAACAGAATAAACTTATGGCGGCTCTTTCATTTTTATTTATTCTTGCGTCTTATGGATTAGCAGAAGCTTCAAAGAAAAAACCCTATCCAAGTCAAACAGTTGCAACAGAAAATTCAAATGATTTAGGTAAAGCAACTTTTCAGGCAAATTGTGTAGTTTGTCACGGAAATGATGGTAAAAAAATGTTTAATGGGGCTTCAGATTTAAGTGCTAGCCAACTTCAAGAGAATGACATTTTAAATGTAGTTAGTAATGGCCGAAAAAACATGCCTAAATATTCAGGGGTAATGACTGAAGATGAATTGAAGGCAGTTTCAACTTATGTTCTAAGTTTGAGAAAATAAACTCGATTTTAAATTAAAATCAACGTGGGGGAGAATATTAAAGGATGGGAAAATTAATTGATAAAAAAAACACAGAATTAAAAGCCGTTTTAGTTGGTTTAGTGGACTCAAAACAAAATGAAGAAAAACTAAACGAATATCTTGATGAATTAGAGTTTTTAGTACGAACAGCTGGAGCAGCGCCTGTAAAAAGGTTTACACAAAAAATTCCACGACCTGATCCTAAATCATTTGTTGGTTCAGGAAAACTAGAAGAAATTAAAGAGTTTATTCAGGTTCATGAAATTGGTCTTTTAGTTTTTGATGATGAACTTAGCCCTTCGCAACAAAAAAATATTCAAGGGCATATTTTACAAGGCTTAAAAGATGGTTTAAATGTAACTGTCATTGATAGAACCAATTTGATACTTGATATTTTTGCAGGTAGAGCCAGAACTGCTCATGCAAAAACCCAAGTTGAATTAGCTCAATATCAATATTTACTACCTCGTTTAACTAGAATGTGGACGCATTTAGAGCGTCAAAAAGGTGGAATTGGGATGCGTGGACCTGGAGAAAGCCAGATTGAAACGGATAGACGAATTATTCAAGATAAAATTGCTAAACTAAAAAAAGAGCTAATTCATATTGATAAACAAATGGCCACGCAAAGAAAAAATCGTGGTGAATTGGTGAGAGTGGCATTAGTTGGTTATACCAATGTTGGTAAATCAACTATTATGAATATGCTAAGCAAATCAGATGTTTTTGCAGAAAACAAACTTTTTGCCACTTTAGATACCACTGTTCGAAAAGTAGTTGTTGAGAACCTTCCATTTTTACTTTCCGATACGGTTGGATTTATTAGAAAATTACCTACTCAATTGGTTGAATCGTTCAAATCAACCTTGGATGAGGTTCGCGAAGCTGATATTTTAATACATGTAGTAGATATTTCGCATCGTGAATTTGAAGATCAAATTAATGTAGTAAATCAAACTTTAAAAGACATAAAAAGTATTGATAAACCAACTATTACTATTTTCAATAAAATTGATGCTTACACATACGTTGAAAAAGAGGAAGATGATTTGAGTCCAATGAAAAAAGAGAATTTTTCATTAGAAGATTTAAAAAGAACTTGGATGAGTAAATCAACTTTTCCTTGTGTATTTATTTCAGCTACTGAAAAAGAAAATCTGGATGAGTTACGCCAAACGCTTTATGATTTCATAAGAAAACATCACTTAGAAAAATACCCTCACAAGCTGCTTTATTAATAATTGATTGTAGCATATTATTAGTAAAATTATGTTCTTTGTAAAATACAATTTTGGTCTCGTAGTATAATGGATATTACGAGGGTCTCCGAAGCCCTTGATACAGGTTCGATTCCTGTCGAGATCACTACCAAAAAATCTTTTATAAACAACAAAGCCCGCTGAAATCAGCGAGCTTTGTTTTAAAATTATTGCAATATTATTTTCCGGACATCCAGCATATTCATCTGATCATCGTAAATGAACACAAAATAGGTCCCGACTGGGCCCAGTGTTGACATACTTATGTTAAACTGTTGCTGATTCACTAAGTTTTGAAAAACTGTTTGCCCCAAAGAGTTAGTTATTTTAATAGTATGATTGCTCATTATTCCAAAATTTCCTGTGTTAATAATCACTTGGTCTAATGTTGGATTAGGATAAATTGTCAACCTATTATCATTACCTGGTGTATTTATTCCGTTAGGTTTTAGGTTAATTATTAAAGTGTCAGTAACTGCAATTCTTACAGTATCGTAAACAGCAACTTGAACGGTATCATAAATAGTTACTTGAACTGTATCATAAACTATAATTTTGGTTGTATCACCAATGGTGTTTCCTAAATACAAATCATTGACTTCACAAGGTGTAATTTCCCTATTGAATAAAACAAAATCATCTAAAGCACCATAAAAATTAAAATTAGGATCAAGATTCGATCTAGCACCTATATTAGCTACAGGATTTGTTCCATAATTAGCAGTTTGATTATTAGTGGCTGACATTACAGTTGATGAAATTTGTTGTCCGTTTATGTACAGTTTTAATTCAGAATTTGACCTAGTAAAAACGACATGAATCCATTGATTAGGCGCTAATACTTGAGATTCGGAATATGATTGAACAGGATTTGAACCTATATTGTAACTTCCTGCAAACACCCTACTATTCGATTTAAATGAGGCTGCTTGTGTCCAAGGATCTGAATTTCCACCCACTGAAATTGGGATATATGCATCATTGCCAGTAGGTACATTTTGAGGCTTAATCCAAAATGAATAGGAATATAGATTTAAACCTATCAATCCAGTTGTTGGAATTGAAATATAATCATTAATTCCATCAAAATAATAAGCTGAATTTGGATTGTTAAACCTATCAGTTGTAAGGGTTGCTCCAAAAACAGTTCCATGCTGTGCGTTTGGACCAATGTCGTTTGCATTTCCATTAAATGGATATTGTACCAATGGCCCGACTTGCGAAAAGGCATTTATAAAATAAATTGAGGCAATAAATAGTAAAAGATTTTTCATGTGTTAAGTGTTTAAAATTAATCTAATTCAAACATAATTAAACTATTACACTCACATTGTAATAATTATTAAACCGTAATTTAATTTATTTAACGGTAATTTTTGACGCTTAAAAGCATTTAAATGACGCTTCATTCTTATTTATTATTGAAACTACCAATCAAATAAAATTTTTGCAGGAAAATTAAATTTACAATCATGAAATTAAGCATTATTGGTGCGGGAATTGGAGGCTTAACTACCGCAATTGCTATAAAAAAATTCAACCCTGAAATTGAGATTGAAATTTTTGAATCGAATAAAATACTAACCGCAGCAGGAGCGGGATTGGCTTTAGCAGCCAATGCTATGGAAGCTTTTAAAATAATAGGTATTGAAAGCAAAATATTAGAAAAAGCGCAAATAATTGATGGATTTCAAATCTTGAACAAAAAAGGGAAAATTATTACTCAAACAAATAATTTGCAGGTAAATATTGATTTAAACACTGTTAGCAATTTTAGCATTCATAGAGCTGATTTACAAGAAATTTTGCTCAATGAATTGAATAGAGTTAAGGTAAATTACAATAAAAAAGTGTCAACCTTTATTCAAAATAATGATTCGGTTGAGATACATTTTTTGGATGGCTCAAGCCATAAAAGTGACTGTGTAATAGCTGCAGATGGTATTCATTCTGTTTTTAGAAAAAATTTAGTCCCCTATTCTTCCATTCGTTTTGCTGGTTATACTTGCTGGAGAGCAGTCATTGAAAACAATGGTTTGCCAATTAAAAAATCTTTTGCGACAGAAACTTGGGCGGATGGAAAACGTTTTGGAATAGTACCTCTCAGAAACAATAAAATTTATTGGTTTGCTTGTATTAATTCTCCCCAAATGAAAGATGAAAGCTTTGCTTCATTTAAGATTAGAAACTTAGATTTTGCTTTTAAAGGCTTTCATAATCCAATTTCAGAAATTATTAAAAACACTAAAAACGAACAATTAATTTGGAATGATATTATTGACTTTAAACCCATTCAAAAATTTGCGTTTAATAATGTTTTATTGCTAGGTGATTCTGGACATGCCACCACTCCCAACATGGGTCAAGGAGCTTGTCAAGCTATTGAAAGTGCTGTTGTAATTGCCAAATTATTGGCTTTAGAAAAAAATTATCAATCTGCCTTTATTGAATTTGAAAAAAGAAGAATTAAACGGACTTCATTTATTGTAAATAGATCATTTCAAATTGGTAAAATTTCACAAATTCAAAATCCTATTATTTCGAGTATTCGAAATTTTGTGTTTAGTTTAATTCCTGAATCATCCAATAAAAAACAAATCGAACAAATTTTAAAAACCGATTTTAATTTTTAAAATTTTACTCCTTATCCTTTTGGTTAATTCTATCTAAGTTTTAATCATTCAAAAAACGATATTATTTCCAATAACCTGAATCATTTAAAAGCTCTATGATTCAGGTTAATTTTTAAAATTATTTCCACTCACTTTTATTACGTTTCAATGTTCCTTTTAGGCGCCTCATTCAAATAAATTATAAGAACTAGTTTGCAAATTTCACTTTTGAGCCAAGAAATTTCAAACCATGAAAAAGTTTATCAGCTTCATTTTATTACTGACTGTTTTTTCCACCAAGGCTCAAGTTGTAATAACTAGTTTAGAGGAAGCTTTAGCAATGGCAAAAAGCAATTTTTATGATGCAAAAATTCAAGCTCAAAAACTAAACATTGATTCAGAAAATGCACTTGGGGCTTCCTCCAAATTATTGCCTCAAATAAAAGCTTATTCAAACATTGAAAATAACATTGCTTTGCCTGTTCAGTTGATTCCTGCCGAGATTTTTGGTGGTGAAAAAGGTAATTTCAGAGAAGTGCAATTTGGAACCAATTATGTCATGAACGCAGGATTAGAAGCCAATATGCCGTTAATAAACACCAATGATTGGCTAGAAGTAAAACTAGCTTGGATGAACAAAGAACTTTCGAAAACCAATCAATTAAACACCCATTTTGAGTTAGAAAAATTGGTTTCTCAGAAATTTTACAACCTTGTTTTTAGCTTGGAAAAACTCAAAATTGCACAAAAAAGTTTTGAATTAAACGATTCGCTTTTGTGGTTGGCAAATGAAAAAGATGAGCAAAAAATTATTGATCCAATTGATTTTAATAGAATAAAAGCGATTGCCATACAAGCCAAAGAAATACTTGAAAGCACAAAAACTGAGGCTGAAAACCATAAAAATGCATTGGCTTTTTATTTAGGAATAAAACCTGACCAAAATCTTGAATTGAATCTAAATTTAAGTGCAGCTTTAGAAGTTGAAAACCAAGTTGTTTTAGTGCCTCAAGAAAACTCACCTTTGTTTAAATTAAAAAGCATGCAAGAAAAAATGTCGGCCATTCAATTAAAAAATGAGCAGTTAAAACGATTGCCAACTGTCAATTTTTATGCCCGATACACCAGCAATGCACAACGAAATAGTTTCGATTTTTTTGAACCAAACAAACTTTGGTTTAACTACGGTTTAATTGGTTTAAGACTAGATTGGGTAATCTTTTCGGGTTATGCAAAACAAGCTAACATTAGCAAAAGTAAAAGCAATAAATTTATTGCAGCACTTGAGTTAGAAAAAGAACAAGCACGTTTGAAAATGGAAAACAGTGAGTTGCTCAAAAACTATTACAATTGCCACAATTCATATAAGGAATTACGCAAAATAGAAGCCTTAAATGAAAGCAATATTCAATTGGCTTTTTTGAAATATAAATCGGGTGTTTATAGTCTCGATCAATATCTAAACATTTACAACGAATGGTTAAAATCGAACCAAAGTTTATTAAAAACAAGCATTGACTTGCAGCTTTACAGCGCTATAATTGACATTAAAAATAAATACCAACAAAATTAAAACCATGAAAACTTCCCTATTTTTTTTGGCAGCAGCAATCAGTATTTCGGCTTGTAAAAAATCAGAAAAAAGTATTAGAGCCGAAATAAAAGATATCAATGAATCTGTTTATGCTTCGGGAAATATTTTTCCAAAAAACGAATACAAAGTCTTTGCCAACGCTGATGGTTTTTTAACTGAAATTTTTAAACAAGAAGGCGACACCATTCAAAAAGGTGAAATTCTGTTTAAAATAGAAAGCGATATTCAAAATGCTAGAAACAAATCGGCTAATGAAATTTATCGTAAAAGTTTAGAGAACATTGGTCCCAATTCGCCAGTAATTGCCGAAATGGAGAATAATTTGAAATCGAGTATTGTTAAATTAAAAAACGATTCAATCAATTATTTCCGTTTCAAATCTTTGTATGAAAAAAATGCCGTTTCGAAAGTCGATTTCGAAAAAACTGAGCTTGCTTATAACATCAGCAGAAATGAAGTTGCGGCCAAAAAATCGGGTTTGGCAAAATTAAAAAATCAGCTTTTTGTGGAATACCAAAATGCTGAAGCCAATTTTAAAGTAACTGAAAAAGATGCCGATAATTTTTCAATAAAAAGTATAATAAACGGTTTAGTTTATGAAGTAAATAAAGAATTGGGCGAAGTTGTTCGAAAAAATGAAACATTGGCTATAATTGGTTCGAAAAACGATTTTTATATTCATTTAAATGTCGATGAACTTGATATTTCTAAAATAAAAATTGGACAAAAAGTTTTAGTGAAAATTGATGTTTTCGGTAATAAAATTTTCGAAGCAAAGGTTTCTAAAATTTATCCGAAACTTAACAAACAAGATCAATCTTTTAAAATAGAAGCCGAATTTGAAAATGAAAAACCGCTTCATTTTTATGGTTTAACAGTCGAAGCCAACATATTGATTCAACATAAAAAAGAGGCTTTGGTAATTCCAAAATCATATTTAATTGGTAAAGACAGTCTTATAGTTGATAATGGTAATGGAAAAGAAAAAATAAAAATCGAAAAAGGAATAGAAAATATTGATTTTGTAGAGGTTATATCAGGAATTGATAAAAACACGGAAGTGTTTATGAAATAAAAAACAATCTACTGCCAGAGAAAAAACAAAATTTAATACGCCAAAAAATGAACTTAAAACTAAGTGCACAAATAGCTAAAACACATTTATTCAGTAAAAGAAAACAAACAATTATTGCTTCGTTGGGTGTAACTTTTGGTATAGCTATGTTTATCGTTATGATTAGTTTTATGACTGGCGTAAATCAGTTTTTAGAAGATACAACGCTTACCTCTACTCCACACATTAGAATTTTTCAAGACATTGAATCTAACCGAAAAAATATAATTGACGATTATTTTAAAGCTGAAAACAGTCTTAATATTCTACATCATCAAAAACCCAAAGAGCAGCAATTAAACATCAAAAACGGTTTGATGATTGCGAAATTGATTGAAAATGAACCCAACGTTTTAGGTGTTTCGCCACAATTAAACTCTCAAGTTTTTTATAACTACGGACCAACTCAAATTCCAGGAACTTTGGCTGGAGTAGATATTTTGGCTGAAGACAAATTATATGACCTAAAGTCAAAAATGAAACAAGGTGTTTTGCAAAATTTGATTACCGGAACCGAAGGAATTATTATGGGTTCGGGATTAGCCAAAAAAATGAATATTAACATTGATGACAAAGTAATGGTAACAACTCCTTTGGGATTTTCGCTGCAATTGAGGGTTGTTGGAATTTTTCAAACAGGTATTGGCGCCATTGACAACATTAAAAGTTATGCAAACATTGCCACGGTTCAAAAAATACTTCAAAAAGACACACGCTACATAACCGATATACACATCAAACTAAAAGACTTAAACGAAGCAAAAATTTATGGCCAAAACCTAGAAGCACAATTTGGCTACAATGCTGAAGATTGGGAAACAGCCAATGCCACCATTCTGATGAGTTTTGTGATTAGAAATGTAATGACTTTTGTGGTAGTAACAACACTTTTAATAGTGGCCGGCTTTGGCATTTACAACATAATGAACATGACTATTTACGACAAAATGAAAGATATTGCCATTCTTAAAGCCACTGGATTTGAAAGCAGCGACATTGTTTCAATCTTTCTTTTGCAAGCCATTTTTATTGGTTTAATGGGCGGTTTGTTGGGTTTAATGATTGGATTTGGCTTAAGCTTTTTGCTTTCATTTACCCCATTTGACACAGGCGGAATGATGTCCATTGAAACATTTCCTGTCAATTTCAATCCTATGTTTTATGTTTCTGGATTCATTTTCGGGATTTTGACAACCGCATTTGCAGGCTATTTTCCATCGCGAAAAGCATCAAAAATTGATCCTGTAGCTATTTTAAGAGGTTAAAAATTTAAATCATGGAAACAATTTTAAAAGCTCAAAACATTAATAAATATTTTAATGAACCTGATAAATTTCAAGTTTTGAAAAACATAAGTTTTGAGGTAAAAAAAGGCGAATTTTTAAGCATCACCGGAAAATCAGGTTGTGGAAAATCAACTTTGTTATATCTGCTTTCAACCATGGACACTAATTACGAAGGCCAAATTGAAATGAAAAATACGCTACTAACAGGAAAAACTCAAAATGAATTGGCTAAGTTTAGAAATGAAAATTTGGGTTTCGTTTTTCAGTTTCATTATTTGTTGCCTGAGTTCACCGCTTTGCAAAATGTAATGCTTCCGGCCTTAAAATTGGGAAAATTTAGCAAAGAAGAAATTGAACACCATGCTATTTCTAAACTTAAACTTTTGGGAATTGAAGACCAAGCCATGAAAGCTTCTAATAAATTGTCAGGCGGTCAACAACAGCGCGTAGCCATTGCTAGAGCTTTAATTAATGAACCGGCTATAATTATGGGCGATGAACCAACTGGAAATTTGGATAAAACCAATACACACATTGTTTTCGATATTTTTAAAGATTTAGCACTTAATCAAAAACAGACAATTATTGCTGTGACCCATGATAGTGATTTTGCCAAAAACAGCGATAGAATTATTGAAATGAGTGATGGTGAAATTGTTGAATAATAAAATTTAAGCGGTTTTGAAAATTGAAAATAGACACAATAATTATTAAACATAAAAGCTAATTTTAAAGCTTTATAATTGAAATATTTTGAAAAAAAATTTTAGAAAAATAGTTTATCCTTTCATATTGGCTGCGGCTTTGCTGGGGTTTGCTATTAGACTTTTTCTTTTTCCTGAACTTAGCCAACACTTCCATTTTGGTTCTTTAATAGCTTCTTTGTTTTTAATTACTTACATTTTTGAAGCGCATGCTTTTGTAAACAAATGGCTGAATAAAACTTATCCATACGCCAAAAATCCCATCAACCGAATGATTATCCAATCCACTTTTGGGGTTTTAATTATGGTTTTAGTGTGGAGCATTATTTATGTTTTCTTCTTTAAAAATTTACCCAATCAAGTTACTAAGTTTTCCGTTTTAGCCACTTTCGGGTTGTATGTTTTAATAGGAATTGGCATAAACGTTGGCTTTTTTGCCAATTATTATTTCAACAATTGGAAAGAAGAAATAAAACATACCGAACGTTTAGAAAAAGAAAAAACCGAAGTTCAATTCGAGAATTTAAAAAATCAATTAAATCCTCACTTTTTATTTAATTCTCTTACCTCACTCAACTCTTTAATTTTTGAAAATCAAGATTTAGCGTCCAATTATTTGAAACATCTTTCCAAAGTTTATCGCTACATTTTGAGTCATAAAGAAAAAGATTTGGTGACTTTAGAAACAGAAATTGAATTTGTAAAGAATTATATTTTTCTTGCTGAAACAAGATATAAAGGTTTTTTAAAAATCAATTTTACGATTAACAAATCAGTGGCCGATAAAAAAATTGTACCTGTTACTTTGCAAATTTTAGTTGAAAATGCTTTGAAACACAATGTCATTGATGCTGATAATTTTTTAGCCATTCAGCTTTACACTGAATCTGATTTTTTAGTGGTGGAAAATAATGTTCAGCAAAAAAAGCTAGTTGAGGCCTCTAACAAACAAGGTTTAGAAAAACTAACATCATTATACAGATTCTTAACCGAAAAACCTGTTATTATTGAAAATACAACCGATATTTTTAAAGTAAAAATACCTTTGATTGATTAATATCGATTATGTTTTTTTAATTAAAAAATTTATGCGAAAATGAAAGTCTTAATAATTGAAGATGAGAGTCTTGTGGCGAAAGATTTAACGAATAATCTTAAGAAAATTGAACCCGAAATTGAAATTATTGATGTTTTAAGTTCTGTAAAACAATCGATCATTTGGTTTGAACAAAACGAAACTCCTGATTTAATTTTTTGCGACATTCAACTTTCAGATGGGGTTAGTTTTGATATATTTTCGAATGTAAAAGTTTATTGTCCAATCATTTTTACCACCGCTTTTAACGAATATGCGCTAAAAGCATTTAAACTAAACAGCATCGATTATTTGCTAAAACCAATTGATACAGACGAGTTAAAAGCAGCCATTGAAAAGTTTAAAAAATTAAGCTTTAAGCAAAAAGACAACAACCTTTTCGATTTGCAAAACTTAATTGCCGCCATGCAACAAAAAAGTCAAGAACCGAAATACAAAGAATTGTTTTCGGCTCATTATTTAAATGCCATTGTACCTATTAAAGCCAATCAAATAAGTCATTTTGTTAAAGATGAATTGTTGTACATTATAACCATTGAAAACAAAAAAATGATTTGCGATTATAAATCTTTAGACGAATTAGAAAGTTTGGTGCATCCAACTCAGTTTTTTAGAGCCAATCGCCAGAACATTATTCATGTTAATGCTGTTGAAAGTTATAAAACCCATTATAGCGGAAAACTAATAGTTAAGCTAAAAACCGCCACCAATTATCAAATTGAAATTAGCCGCGAAAAAGCTGGGATTTTCAAAAATTGGCTAGATCGATAGTTTAGGTAAATTGATTAGTTTTCAGGTGTAGTTAGCTGAATTTGTGGCACTTTTATTTTATCGTCTTTAGTAATTCCAGAAAGAATTTCAATGTTTATTCCATCTGATAAGCCTGTTTTTATATCACGTTTTTCGAAAATTTGATTTCCTGTTTCAACTTCTACGTAAGGTTTTTCTTTTTCAAATTGTAGTAAACTTTCTTCCAAAACCAAAATGCTATCTCTTCTATCTAAAATAATATCGCCATTGGCACTGTATCCGGCACGAATAAATTTGCCTTCACTTAAACTAACATCAGCTTTAATTTCAAACTGAATAGCGCCATTTTCGGTAACACCTTTAGGCGAAATGTATTTTAAAACTGCATTAAATTTTTCGGTTTCTAAGGCGCCAATAGTAAGTTCAATAGGCATTCCTTCTTTTATTTTACCCACTTCACTTTCATCCAGTTTTCCAACAAATTCAAGTTGTTGCATATCAGCAATGGTGGCAATGGTTGTTCCCTCATTAAAATTATTGGCCTCAATTACTGAAAACCCTTCCTTCACGGGCACTGCCAACACCATTCCTGAAGCTGTAGAGCGAATTAAAGTATTGGCCGAACCAGAACTTTTTTTGGTAGCTCCTTCTTTCACAATTTCTAAACTTTCTTTGGATGCGTTAACTTCTAATTCCGCATTTTTAAAGGTTAATTCTGCATTCTGAAAATCTGCATCGGCTATCACACCTTGTTTGTGTAATTGTTTTTGTCGATCGAAGTTTAACTTGGCATTATTAAAACTTATTTCGGCTTGCGTTAAGCGGTTTTCAGCTTGATTAAGCGCAGCCATATTAGGAATAATTCGAATCCTGGCAATTAAATCGCCTTTTTTTACTTTGTTGCCTGGTTCAACAAAAATTTCTTCTAAAATCCCCGAAACCTGCGACTTTACATTAATTTCTTGCTTAGGATTGATGGAGCCAGTTGCTACTGTTTTTTTAATAATATTTCCTTTGGTGGCTTGTTTTGTAGTAAACACTACAGGTTTTGTTTCCGACTTTTTGTATAAAAAATAAATAGTCCAAACAAATACTCCGGCTAGAGATAAAAAGAGGGTGATTTTGATAATTTTCTTAATCATTTTTTTCAGGTTTATTATTCGTAACGTAATGCTTCTACAGGGCTTATTGTGGCGGCTTTTCTAGCTGGAATTAATCCAGCAATCATGCCAGCAAAAGTTAAAACTATGATAGCGGTTATTGCCACATTAAAATTTACTTCAGGATTTTGGAACATTCCCCCACTTCCTTTCATGGCTTTATTTATCGCTTCGAGAATTAAAACTGAGGCAACTAAGCCCAAATATCCAGCAATTGAAGTTAAAATAACTGCTTCGGTCATAATTTGCGAAATGATATTAAATGGAGTTGCGCCTAATGCTTTTCTGATACCAATTTCTTTGGTGCGTTCTTTTACCACAACTAACATAATGTTGCTTACGCCAATAATTCCGGCCAGAAGCGTTCCAATGCCTACCACCCAAATTAAAACATTGATACCCATAAATAAAGAGTTCATTTCGCTGAAACCTTTGGCTTCGTTCCAAAAACCAAAAGCTCTAGGATCGTCAGGGGCAATGCTGTGGCGACTTTTTAATAATTGAATCACTTTTGGTTCAACATCCACAATAGAATATTGTGGTTTGGCAGTTACAGAAAACCATCCTACAATGTTTCCCCAATTAAAAGCATTTTGAAAGGTGCTGAATGGAATAAAAATTCCTTTTAATTCTTCTTGTGAATTGTTACCAGAAAAAAACACATCAAAAACGCCAATTACTTTAAAATATATTCCATTTATGGAAATATATTTTCCTATTGGATCTTCACCATAAGGAAATAATTCATCGCGCACACGAGCGCCAATAACTGCCACTTTACGTTTTTCTTTCAAGTCTAATTGATTAACAAATCTCCCTAATGTCATCTTTTTAGGTTGAATTTTCATAAGCTCTGGATAATCGCCCATTACTTGATAGTTACCTTTTCTTAATCCTCTTAAAACATTGTTTGTTCCGCCATAATTTCCTAATTGGCAACGAGGCGCCACCGCATCAAGTTCAGGCATATTTTGAAGTGCAGTAATATCAGCGTTGGTTAAATTAAAAGCACGTCCAGGTTTAAATCCTTTATAGGCTTTGGTTGTTCTTTGTGTCCAAACATAAAGTGCATTATTAGCAAAACCGCCAAAATCTGATTTAACACCATTTTCTAATCCTTTGCCTGAGCCTAGCATTATTACCAACATAAAAATGCCCCAAAAAACCCCGAATGCTGTTAAAAAAGTGCGCAATTTATTTTTCGAAAGTGCTTCTGATATTTCTTGCCATTTATCTCTATCGAACATAATTATTCATCTCTTAGTGCTACAATAGGTTGAATGGAGGCGGCTTTTCTTGCTGGAAAAAAGCCAGCTAATAGTCCCGCAAAAATTAAAACAAAAGTGGCGTAAATAGCTATTTTAATATCTACTTCAGGATTTTTAAAATACTCAACTCCTTGAATATTGCTGGCCATTAATTCTAAAAGTCCAACACCCAACACTAGACCAATGTAACCTGAAACAGCAGTTATAAAAAGTGATTCTTGCAAAACCAAAGCAATAATGCTGCCTGGTGTTGCGCCCAAAGCTTTTCTGATACCAATTTCTTTGGTTCTTTCTTTTACTACAATCATCATAATATTGCTTACGCCAACAATTCCAGCTAACAAAGTACCAATGCCAATAACCCAAATAAACAATTTTATGTTGGAGAAAAGGGTTGAAAACTTTTGAAATTCTTCGGCATTATTGTTTATCCAAAGTGCTTGCGTGTCGCTAGGGTCAAAACCTTTGATAGAAGCAAGTTTTCGTTTTACCTTTTCAACAACAATTTTAGATTCTTCAAGTGAAATTTGATCTGTTGTAAACATTATTTGATTGAGATTTACACCTCGGTTAAATATTTTTTGAGCAGTTTTTATAGGGATGTAAATGTTGTTGTTTTCCCATTCATTATCGTCCATATAAAGCCCTACAATTTGAAATTTAATTTTATAAATTTCAATATAATCACCTATTACTTCTTCTTTTTTCAACAGTTCTTTTCTTACTTTTTCGCTTATCACAATAACTTTTCTGAACTCTTGATTATCAATTTCGTTGATGTAACGACCTTTTACCATTTTGGTATTTTCCAAAACTTGATGATCTGGATGAACACCTCTTATATTGTAGGTGCCATATTCTTTTCCATAATTAATTAATTGATTCCAAAGGCCAACCCTTCCTGTAATTTCCCTAACTTCTTCTTGGTTGTTTTTTAGCATTTCGTAATCATCGTTGGTAAAATTGATGATTCTGCCTTCTTTAAATCCTTTATGAGGAATGGATGTTTCACCAGGCCAAATCCAAATGCTATTGGAAGCATCGTCAGAAAACTTGTCTTGAACGCTGTTTTCAATTCCATTGCCCGAACCAAGCAAAATAATGAGCATAAAAATACCCCAAGCTACACTGAAGCCAGTTAAAAATGTTCGAAGTTTATTTTTACTAATGGTAAAAAAAATTTCCTGCCATCTGTCTAGGTCAAACATGCTAATTTATTGCTCAAGATGAAAAATAAAAACGCATGGAAGGAAAATTGAAGCTTTCATGGTTTTTATTCAAAAATAATAGCAATTTAATACAAGCCCTAATTTTTTTTACCGAAGGCAAATTTTTGTTGCGAAAGGAAAATTAAAACAAAAAACATCAAGACTTTATAAATTTCTCCTTTATAATATTTCCGTTTACATTAATTTGAATAATGTAAACTCCTTTAGGAAGATTTTTTACACTTATGGGGGAAGACATGCCAGTTTGTTTCATCATAATTTTACCAGTAAGATTATAAATTTCATAATCGAACAAACCATTAACTGAAACATTTAAAACATCAGAAACAGCTTATAGATTTAAGAAATTAAATTGACTGTAATTCAAATTAAAAGCTTGATAATTTTAGAAAATTGACCATTAAATGGCCTTTTTATCTTCTTTTGAAAAGATTTTAACTTGGATATTTAAGTTAATTTGTTCTGTTAATTAGCTTCTTTCTCGAACACTAACCTTCTGGTTTTAATACTTTTAACTACCATTTTATAGATGCTAAATTAAACATCAATCAGACAAAAACTGGACAAAGGATTAAACAAATTCTAATCTTTTTCAAAAATTAACAAAATCGTATCATAACTAGCAATACATTCGCGTCCAAGAAAAGGACAAATTTCGACCCTTAAATTATGTCCTTTTGAAAACTTCAATTATTATAATAAATGACTATTATTCACATTGTTGACCCTTTTGCAGGAGGTTTAGCAACTTTTTTAAAACTACTTACTGAACAGCTAAGGGAAGATAAGCACATTATTATTCATGGGGAAAGGAAAGAATTAGTTGATAAAACTGAAGTTAAAAAAATATTCCCGAAAGAAAATGTGAAATTCATTCATTGGAAATCGGTACAAAGAGAAATAAGCGTAATTAAAGATTTTCAAGCATATTTAGAACTAATTCAAATTTTAAGACGCTTTCGAAAAGCTGATGCAGTGCATTTGCATTCATCAAAAGCAGGATTTATAGGCCGATTGGCATGTAAACATGTTGGTATTTCTAATGTAATATATACTCCAAATGGAGCTCCATTTTTAATGAGTGGAATAAGTAAAGTTAAATCTATATTTTATTCGCAGCTAGAGAAATTTGCGTATCATTTTGGAGGAAAAGTTGTTTGTGCTTCGGCTAGTGAACAAAAAGAATATTTAAATCGAAATATTGATGCTAGCTTTATTAACAATGGAACAAAAATTAGTAAAAATTCATTTTTGAAAGATAAAACTTATCAGAAATTTAGAATAGTTACCTCTGGAAGAATTGCTGATCAAAAAAATCCAGAAAAATTTAATGCAATAGCGTTAGAATTTGCTGGACTAAGTCATTTTGAATTTGTTTGGATTGGAGATGGGGATGAGCATAAAACATTAAACTCGCCCAATATTCAAATTACAGGCTGGTTAAGCAATGAGGGAGTTAGAAACGAAATTCAAAAAGCCGATTTATATTTATCAACTTCCTATTTTGAAGGTCTGCCATTCGCAGTGATTGAAGCTATGTCTTTAGGCAAGTGTTTATTACTTTCAGATTGCACAGGAAACAAAGATTTAGTTATTAATGGCATTAATGGCGAAACATTTAGTAATAAAGAAGAAGCCGTAAATTACATTGTCTATTTTTATCTTAACAAATCTATAACTGAAACAATGGGTTTAAATTCGATAGAAATTTGTAAAGATTATTTCAACATTGAAGAAACAGCTTTGCGTTATAAAATAGAATATCAACGCGTAAGTGGAAAAATTACCGACTCAGCTTTACTAAATGAATTATTTTCAAAAAAAAGCCTATCATTAGAGTAAAATAATCTTCAAGGCTTTTATGTTTCAATTTCTAAAGTTTTCTGAAGAAAACCAGCAGAACACAATTAAAAAACTAAGTTTTTATTTTCTACTAGTTTATATTGTATTTCTATATATTAAAGACATGCCTGTGGTTAATAATATTTCGTTGTTGGCCATTTTTATTGTATCCTTTTTTTTCAAGACAGATAAAAATAAATTCAAAATGCTATTGAAGCCTAGCATTAATATAGGCTTTATAATTTTTTTTACATGGCATTTTTTAAGTCTTTTAAATACCCAGAATTTAACTGCAGGATTGGAAGAAATATCAAGTAGAATAACTTTTCTTGCCATTTCTTTACCTTTCATTTTTATAGAATTTAAAAGAGAAAATTGGCTTAAGTTGTTGATTATTTTTGTTGTTTCAACCCTTCTATCATCTTTTATAGGATTTTTTTATGGTCTTAAATTGGCTTTAAAAAGCAATGATTTTGGTTTTATTTATAATGATAATCTTTCTGAGCTTTTAATAGGTAAGCAGGCTGTTTATTATGCTTTATATGTTTCATCTGCTATTTTATCTTGCATTTATTTATTATTTCAGTCAGATGAATTACTTAGAAAATTAAAAATAGTTCTGTTTTTAGGTGCATCTTGGTTATTACTCATTTTATTTCTTTTAGCTAGTAAAACAGCTTTATTGGCACTATTCATACTAGCCTTTTTATGGATAATTTATGAATTAATTAACCGAAAAAAAATCTTAGAAACACTTGTGTTTTTCCTGTCTATTGGTTTTTTAGGATTTATTTTAACCAAAGCTTTTCCAAAAACAATTAACCGATTTAATAGTCTTTTTTATACTGAATATCAATTTGAAAATAAAGAAAAAGAAAATCATTTTAATGCTGCTTTTGACTCAACCAAATGGAATAGCACAAACACACGTTTAGCTATTTGGCATTGCTCTAAAGAAGTTTGGAAAGAAAACAAAATGCTGGGTACGGGCATTGGCGATAAATTGGATGAATTGTATAAAAACTATCAAAAAAACAACTTCGTTTATGCCTTTGAAACAGAGAAAAACACGCATAATCAGTACTTAGATGTGCTAATCAGCATGGGCATTGTTGGGACTATAGTTTTTCTAATTTTTATTTTTATTATTCCAGTTTGGATTTACTTAAAACAAAAAAACAGTATAGCTTTGGTATTGTTATTACTTTTTGCTTTTGGAATGATAACTGAAAATGTTTTCGATCGTTATCAAGGTTTAATATTGATTCCTTTTATTTTTGCTTTAGCGGAAAAATTAAGTCCAATTAGTCAGTCGAAAACTACTGATTATCCTCATTATAAAGCCTAATAGCTTCTTTTGGATCACCAAAATAAACTATTTCACCATTTTTAATATAGGCAACTCTATTACAATATTGCTCAATAACGCCCATGCTATGGCTAACTAGAATTACTGTTTTTCCTTTTATCCATGAGCTTTCGAAAACTTTTACTGCCTTTTCTTGAAACTTCATGTCTCCTACTGCAAAAATCTCGTCCAAAAACATAATATCAGCACCCGCTTTTACAGCAATTGAAAAGGCTAAACGCGCTTGCATGCCTGATGAAAAAAATTTGATTTTTGTATCGATAAATTCTCTGATTTCTGCAAAGTCTATTATTTCATCAAAAAGTTCATCAATTTGTTTGATACTTAAACCCAAAACAGAACCTGAAACATACACATTTTCGCGAGCTGTTAGTTCATGACTCATGCCAACGCCTAAATTCATGAGCATTGTAGTTCCGTTTATACGTAAATATCCTGAATCTATAGGGTAAACGCCAGCCATAACCCTAGTAAGAGTAGATTTTCCACTTCCATTTCGGCCAATTAAACCAATGCAATCACCTTTATAAATTTCAAAACTTACCGTTTTTACAGCTTGAATTTCTTTTTCACGCGATGGATTAAATAGGTTAAATAATCTATGTTTAACCGTATTGTGACTATCCTCGCTGATTACAAATGTTTTACTAATATTTTTAGCAACTATTGCAATTTCTTTTTCTTCCATTTTTTACAATTTTTCGGCAGCTTTAGCTCCCAAATTTTTCAACAACATTATACCAACTAATAAAAAGAATAATGAATAAAGAAAGTTGTAGCCTAACATTCCCCAATCTGGTAATTCATTGTACATTAATGTCTTTCTTGCATTTATTATAATTCCAGAAATTGGATTGATGTAATTTAAAAATGGGGCGTGTTCTTGAAGTGTTTCCAGTTTATAAAAAATTGGAGAAGTAAACATTAAAAATGTGCTTAAAGGCGCCCAAACCTGATTCACATCCTTAGCCACAATAAATATGTTTGATAAAATGAGTGAAATACCCATTGACAAAATAAATAGACTAATGAAAACAGGAATAAAAAGCAATACATTAATTCCAAAACTTGATAAACCTCCATCAACAGCAAAATAAAATAAAAAAAACATCAAAATATTAAAAAACAAACCTATAACATTTGACATTATAGTCGAAACATAGATTTCGAGTTTATTCATATTACTGTATTCGTAGAGGTATTTTTTAGTTTTAAGCAGCATCATTGTGCCAGAAGTGCTTTCGTTAAAAAAATTGTAAATCACAAACCCAATAAATAGATAAGAGGCAAAATTAGGTACATTTTGTTTTAAAATAATTTGAAAAACAACATAAAAAATGGCAATATCCATTAATGGTTTAAGCAATGCCCAAAGCAAGCCTAAATTATTCTCATAGTATCTTAGTTTAAATTCTATTTTGGCTAAAAGCCAAATTCTTTCGAATTGAAATCCATTGGGGAAAAATATTTTGACTAAATTTCTATCCATTATATTTTATAATTTTTTTCATTTTTAGAATTAACCTTCTTAAAATTGGATTTGCTTTAGCGCTTTGAATGACTAGATTGAAAAAGCGAGAGTTAATAATTTGATTATTGTGGTGAAAAAATGTTGGATTATCTATTTTATAACCTGGTCCATTGGCATTTAAAAGATTTGATAATTCGCTTGCGAAGATGCTAAAATATTCTTTATGTTTATTAGAAATAATGTTATATAAATATAATTGTTTGTTATCCGTAAAAGCTCTCGCCATAGAGTTTTTTCGAACTCTATAATTCCAAAGTGCTTCAGGGAGCACAACGCCATTAAAACCATTTTTAACAAGATTTATAACGCTTTCATAATCTTCCATACCATAAATCAATTTTGGGTCATTTTTACCTGATTGTATAAAAGCAGACTTTTTATACACAAGGGCACTACTATTAATTAAATTATGAAAAAGCAGATACGGTGGATTTGGATTAAATGCTGGCCAATACCCAGTGTTTTCTCCAAAATATTTTGCCCAACAGCCTACAAAAAAAATGTTTTCATGAGACTCTAGTACATCAATAGCTTTTTGATAATAGCTATTTTCAATTGTATCATCAGGGTCTAAAAATGCTAAAAATTTACCGCTAGCTTTTTCAGCACCAAAATTTCTGGCAATTGCTAAGCCTTCATTTTTTTTGTGAAAAATTTTTATTGTTTCATTTTCTGAATTAATTTTTGATAAAACCTCTAAACTATATTTATCTGTTGATCCATCATTTACAATAATAATTTCATAAATAGGAAATGTTGATCTTTCAAGACTTTCAATGGTTTCTAAAACATAGTTTCCCATATTATAATAGGGAATTACAATCGATAATAGATTGGGTGAATTGTCTAAGGCAAGCTTTTTTGAATAACTTCTAAAAACAAATTCGCCATTATTTGATTTACTATTAATTTCATTTTTTAGAATTATTTGCTTTTGAGCTACAATAGATTTGTAATTAAATGATGATTTAACTTTTTCAAAAGCAGCTTTTTTTATTCCATTTCTTTTGTTTTTATCTAAAAGTTGTATTTCTTCCACTTTTGCTGCAAAAGAGCCATTTTCATCATAATCAAACAAAAAGCCATCTACTCCATCTTTAATAATTTCAGATTGACCACCTTGTTTGGAGGCTAATACTATCAAACCCATCCGCATAGTTTCTAGCACTGTGTAAGGAAAGTTCTCTACAATACTGGGCACAATAACAGCTAAGGACTTTTTTAAAATCTTAGGTAATTCGTTTGGGGCTATTGAGCCTTTAAAGATTAATTTTTGAGAATCAATTAAGTCTTTGTTTGTTTTATGGAGAAAATCAATCATATCCATTTCTTCTGGATGATAATAGTGATTCCCGCCTCCTATTAGGATTAAGTTCCCCTTAAAGTCTTTATTTAAAAGTTCTCTGAAAAATTGAATAAGATTTTCTACTCCTTTTTGTGGAGTCAGTTTGCCGAAAAAAATCAAATCATCGCTATTATTTTCTTCAATTTCTGAAACAAAGTTTTCAAATGGGTTAGGTAAAATATGAATTTTACAGTTTGAAATATCAAATCGTTTTTGAATTTCTTGAATTAAGTACTTGCTTGGAGAAATACAAAAATCTGCTTGTAAAATACATTCTTTTTCCATTTCACCAATCCAATAATATGGAAGTTTATAAACTGGAAATTTATTGAACTCCCAATATAAAAACGAAGGTGCATGAAGGGTTAAAAAAATAGATAAATCTTTAAAAAGCGGATACCTAAGTTTTTTAAATTGTAAAGTATAATAAGCAATTGCATTATATTCTTGGCTTTCCACAAAACTCGGAAGGCCCTCATTTGTAAGAAAAACTTTTAAAATTTGAGCAAATCCGTAACTTAAATTGGCTTCATAACCCAAAAATGAATTTGTTCCAAAGTAATTTGGGTTAAACTTTATTTCTCTGCAAGTTTCTGAATTAATTATTTTCCAACTTTCTTGACTAAAGTCAGGATAAAACACTGTAACTGAAAAACCTTCATTGTGCAGCATTTTTGAAGTATGTTCGCAATATGTTGCAATACCACCACCATATTGTGGTGGAAATTCAGAAGTTAAAAGCCAATAGGTTTTGTTCTTAATCATTATGAAATAATTATTGGCAAATTTTATCGTAGGCTTTTCTTGTGTTTTCTACATTTAGTTTTTCAATTGCATATTTTCTAGCATTAGATTTATAGAATTCTATATTCTTTAATAATTTGTTGGTTGAATCGGCAAACGATTGAAGATTGTTTGGATTAGCCAGCTCACCAATGTTTTCATTAATTATCCATGGTAAACCGCCTACTTCAGATGCAATTACCGGAACCCCCATTGAAAGTGACTCCAAAACAACATTTGGTCTACCATCAATTCTAGATGGCAAAATCATTATATCAGAAATTGATAAAATCTCTTTTGTGTCTTGATAGCCAATAACCGATATTGTATTTTTTGTTTTCAGAAAGCCATTTTGTCGAATTATATCATCAAACATTGGTCCTCCTCCAGCAACTAAAAAATGAATATCGCTTCTGCTATTTAAAAGCTCTGTATATTGCATAAATAAGTCTGGACCTTTTTCATGTGAAAGCCTTCCTATGAAGGAAATAACAAATTTATCTTTCGCAATAAAAAACTTTTTCTTTAAATTTCTTTTTTGTAAGGAACTTAAATTAGGGTTAAAATAACTTGTATCAACTCCATTTTCAATTAGTTGAATCCTCTCTTTTTCCCTTAAACAATTCTCAATTAAATAATTTTCCACTAGTGGATTTTCTACTATAGTTAAATCTATCTTATTGGCATGCTTAACATTGTCCTCCATATGTCCCACAACACTATAAATTGGATTTATTACTTTAATGTTAGGGTAAGTTTGTTTAATTTCATCTAGAAGCAAATAACTGAATGATGAATTTGAAATAATGATATTATTTATTTTTCTCTCTTCAAGAACAGTAAAAGTTAAATTTCTCCAGTGTTTCCAATTATCATTATCTCCCCAAAGTGTGTTATAATTTTCAAGAATATATAAATCAGGACATACTTCTAAAAATTTATCAATGGTATTCCCTGATTCTTTTGTAGCATGAGCAGTAACAATTAATGAGACATTGTATTTTCTTTTTTTGTAACCTTTTAATACTTGAAGAATTGCTGTTTCTGCTCCTCCAACAACCATAAATGGAATGAACAACAAAACTGTTTTCCCATTGGGATTTTGAGGAATTGAATGTAATATATTTTTATAATTATAGGGTTCAATTTCAATTTTATTGGCTCGCTCAACCTCAAGAGATTTTATGGAAAGTATTGAATCACTTGTGTTTAATCCAATTAATTTTCGAATACCAAACCACCAATCTCTAATTTTAAAGAATTTACTACTTTTTAGAGCTTTTAATTCATATTCTTTTTCTTCAAACTTCTCTTTTAAGCTTCTGATTTCATTTATATAAATATTTAAGTCTTCATTGTTAAGAGTTGTGTTTTTGTAAACATTTCCAATTTTATTCTCTGGAGCTATAGCTAAAATAGGTTCATCACTTTCAATTTTTAAATCATTTAGCCTTTCTTTTATCCATGTATCAACACCTGGAGTCCAAACCACTAATCCATGTTTTCTCTTAAAATATTCGCCAGATTCTCTTATTTTTAAAGTTGAAAAACGAGCTTTTTCAGCTTCTTTATCAGTAGATGTTTTAGGCTCTTGATGGTCATGAACGAAACAAAAATCAGTTGTATTGCCAATTTTAATTGATTTTTTAAACAACCTTAGCGAAAGTTCAGTGTCTTCAAACCCAATAAACATATTAGATTCGTATCCCCCTTCGTTTAAAAAAGCTTCTTTAAGCATTATAGATGCACCGCCATACAAAAAGTTACATAAAAATGGCGTTTTTAAATCAATCTCATTTTTATTAATTTGTTTAAATGTGCTGGTTCCACTTATAAAAAAAGTGTCTTCATATTTTTCCATCCAAAGATTTCCCCCTAATGCATCAATAGTTTGATGATCTGGTTTCAAAAGTGGAACATTTAAAAATTGTACACCAAGTTTATCAATACATTCTTTAATTGAACTGAGGGGATTGTCAACTAAATAAATATCATTATCGAGTGATAAAAACCATTTCGTTTCAATTAAGGGTACAGCCCTGTTTCTTCCTCCAGCAACCCCATGATTTTTATTATATTTTACAAGATTGATTATACCCTCAGGAAATTTCTTAAGTCCCTTTTCAAGCTCTTTAATTTGCTCTTCATTAGAACCATTATCCGTTATCAAAATTTTACCTTCGTAATTCGGGATATACTCAAAAATAGAATTTAGCAGTCTTATTGTTAAGTTAACCCTATTAAAACTCAATATTATTATAGTTAGGTCTGAACCTGTTTTGCTGAAAGATGGAGTTGGATTAATATTAGACGATTCTTTTAAATTAATAATTGAATCAGACACAGAGTAAGGATATAAATTTATCCCATGTGTTAAATTATTTTCCATTATTTTTTTCTTTTATTTTTTTAAATTCTTCCTGAATTTCAATTGATTTCTGAACAAAGTTTTCAAGTTTGAACTCTAATTTTTCAATCAAACTTTCTTTTCTTTTTAGTTTTGACTTAAGTTCATCAATTTTCTTTTTAAGACTTAAAACCTCATCAATTTTTAATCGCAATTCGTCTTTTAGTAATTTATTTTCATCAAAAAGTGTAGCGTTAGCAATCTCCAATCTGTTGGAGTTGATTTCAGCTTCATTTGCCTTATCAAAATATTCTTGCAAAATTTTATTAATGACCTTCAATGAATCAATCTCAGGAGCTTCTATTTTTAATTGATTTTTAACGCGATTTAGCTCTAATGTCTTTTGGTCTATTTCAATTTTTTGATTTACCGTTAATTCTTGTAATACCTCTATATCATTTAAAAACATTTCTTTTGAGTACCAAGATCTTCCCCAAGTATGAATGGTGTAAGATTTTGGATAATTTATTGTTAGATTATTTTTTTTACTTTTATAGGATTCAAAACCTCTAACTGGATAAAAAGTCTCTATCGGGTATATTTTTATTCCATTAATTTCTTGTTCACCATATTGTTTTAATCCAAAATTTATTTTCAAAACACGAGTTAATAATACTGGAGCTGAAGCATTTGCCATTTCTGATCCATCAAAATTTGCTATTAGCTCATTGATACAAAAATTTATAAAAAAATGATCGGGGATTGATCCAATTACTGCATTATTAACATAAAAATCATCACTTGATATATCACCACTCTCAAATCCCAGAAAACAATCATGTAAAAGAAAATCATCAAGTGGTTTAATTGTTTTTATATCTGTATCTAAGTAAATACCGCCCATATCTTTTAATACCAATAGCCTAACCAAATTACTAACATTGGCATAATTTTTCATTTTTAATGACTTTTGAATGTAGGGAATATCAAGGTTTGTATTTTTTTCATCCCATTTTATTATCTCCCAAGCTGGATGCAGTTGCTTCCACTCGTCAATGTATAATTTATATTCAATTGGCATTTCATTTTCTCCAAACCAACAATAATGTATTTTTTTAGGAATCATACTTTTTTAATTTCAATTGAAAATAAAAGCTAATTAAGTAAAATCGTAGCCAATTCATAATACTAAAAAAGTTACTTCTACCATAATTTGCGACTATCTTTGCTCGTGATTTAATTTGAGAGATTCTAAATTTTCTTGAAACATTACCCCCTTTCATTTCCACCGTAACCAAATTTTCTGCCAAAATTGCGCCTTTTCCTATTTTTAAAATTTCCCAAAAATAGGCATAGTCTTCGGCATGAGGAAAGTTTGTAGGATAATAGCCCACTTTTTTCACCAAATATTTCTTGAACATTACTGTGGGATGAATAAACGAACATTTATAATGCATCTGTTTTAATATCTCATTATGTTCAGTTTTAGTCTTATACAAATACCCTTTTCTAGTTGAGCTTTCTTCGAATCTGCACCAAGTTCCAAGCAAATCTATTTCAGGATTTTGAGTTAGAAAAGCTACTTGTTTTTCGAATCTTTCAGGATGACAAATATCGTCACAATCTAAACGAGCAATAAATTTTGTATCAAAGTTTTGTTCTATTTCTTTCAAACCAGCGTTTAAAGCATGAACAATTCCTCTATTTTCATTAAAACGAATAATTGATATATTTTTTTGATTACAATTTTGTCTTAAAAAATAAGCTGAAATTGGCTCTAAACTGCCATCATCAACAACTAAAACAGCATGTTTTTTATGATCATAGTTAATACTGTTAATTGACTTCAATAGCCCATTTTGATTGTTAAAAACAGGAATTAAAACAATAAAATCAAACTTTAATAAATTATTATTTTGAATTGAAGTTTCCATTATTTTTTGAGGCTGCAAAGATGCTAATTTTTTGAACATTAGCTTTTTTGAGTTTTAATGATTGTATGTTAATTTATAGAGAAAATAAATTTGAATAAATCGCAGTTCAAATTACAACTCCTCTTTTGCTAGTAATTAAAAAGCAATGATGTTCATTTTAGCTTAAAAATGGCAAATTTTAACCATTTACTCATTCAAACTAGCCGTTTAGTAGTTGTCAATTTTTCGAATTGGTTATAAATATAGTTTCGTTAGTGGAAAAAATCCATGAAAACATGCAAACAGCCAACTACTTCGAAAAAGCATTAACTGAAAAGTTTCATCCATTTTCAACTACTGCAAAAGTTGTTAAAACCCAAAAAGATGTTTGGGGCAACGAAATTAATAGTATCAGCACCAAAAACTATGAGTTAAATGGGGTCGTTTTCCCAACATTAACTTTGGTCTTTTGCCTAAACAATTTTTTACCTTGTAAATTGTCAAACAATGATGTTTTGCTAAAACCTGGGAATTTTGTTTTGATTAATAAAGGTCAAAAGTTTTCCATTTATTTTAATGATGATGTAGAAAACGATTTAGTTTTTATAAAATTTAGCCAAGATTATTTAGATGAATATTTATTACATCATCTTAAAGAAGAAGATTTAAATGTTCTAAAATCTAACAACAAAAGCAACCAAATTGCTTTTTTTGATAAAACATTTATGCTGAATGATAATTTAGTTTTTGATATAAAAAATATTATAAACAACACTGGTTTTAGTATAGATTTTAAAAGCGAAAGTAATTCGGTATTTTTCAAATTCTTATCCGAAGTTTTAACTTTACATAGAATTGATTATCCTCTTTTGCAAAAAATGCCTCCAGTAAAACTATCCACCAAAATAGATTTGTACAAGAGATTATGTCTCGCAAAAGAATACATTGATAGCAATATTTCAGGCAAATTAAATTTAGATGAAGTGGCTTCGGCAGCCTGCTTGTCTCAATTTCACTTCTTGAGAATCTTTAAAAGCACTTTCAATGAAACCCCTCATAAATATATAGTATCGCGAAAACTTGAAAAAGCTTATTTCCTTTTGAAAACTTCAACACTCAATTTTAAGGAAATATGCTTTTCTGTAGGTTTTGATAGCGCAAGCTCATTTGGACGATTATTTAAAAATCGTTTTGGAATGTCGCCCATGCTATTAAAAAATCAAATTTAACAAACGATTTTTTCGTTTGTCTCAAAAAACTTCAAATAAACCATGAAAAACAAAAACCATGAAAGCTTTAATTACTTTAATGCTGTGCGGCACAATTGCCGGCACGGCTCAATGCCAAGAATTTTTATATGACGACTATTCTGGAAACTTGCCTCCTACGCATTCATTAAACATCAATCACGCTATTTCAGCAGATGTAAATAAAGACGGATTTCCAGATTTGATAATTGCAAATGGCGGACAGCATAATTCAATATTTATTAATAATAATGGTAGCTTTTTAAATCAAAGTTATGACCGATTGCCAAATGTTTTTTATGACTCAAAAGCGGTTGCAGCAGCAGATTTTGATAATGATTTTGATATTGATTTAATTTTTGTAAGCCATAACGATTCAGTACATGAAATAGTTTGGAATGATGGCAATGGCTATTTTTCACTTGATACAATTGGCATATTCAAATCAAAAGCAAATTTTGTAATTACAGATGATATTACCAATGACAACTTTCCTGATTTAATTATTGCTAACGATGGACAAAATCAGATTTATATCAATAATAAAAATGGCACTTTTTCAGAAGAAACAAGCATTCGCTATCCTGCAGGAATAAATCTAACTAATTCGATAACTCTTGCTGATTTAAATGGTGACGGACACAAAGATTTGATTGAAGCAAACACAGGGCAAGCTCGAATTTTAATGAATAATGGATCAGGCATATTTGTTGAAGAAGCAATTAATCGTCTACCTTACATCCCAAACATGAAGACAGCTACAATTTTAGTTGAAGATTTTGATGGAGATTATAAACCCGACCTGTTTCTGTCGAACGTAGGAAAAGAGTTGGGATATTTAGAACGAAATCGATATTATAAAAATGATGGATTTGGAATTTTTCAAGAATCAAGCATAAATAATTTGCCTTATGATAATGTAAACTCAAACTATGCTGTTGCTTTTGACATTGATTATGATGGTGATTTGGATATTATAACTTCCAACTCTCCGAATGAAATGCCATTTTTTTATATTAATAACGGGACTGGATCATTTGAGGAAAAATCAGTTGAAATTATGCCTGTTTATCTCCCTGGAAATAGCAAAACCTTAGTATTTGAAGACTTCAATGGAGATAATGTACTAGATTTATTTGTTGGTTATGAATACTTAAACTCTTTATATCTCCAAGGAACATTAAGTACAAAAATAAAAAACGATTTTATTAAAAATAACTCAGTGTTAATTTATCCAAATCCAACAAATTCTATTTTGCAAATTGAACTTGAAAAACTTGAAAAAGCAGAGCTGAAAATACTTGATTTAAATGGTAAGGTTTTGAATTCAGAAACGTTTTTAGGCAAAACTCAAATTAATATGGAAGGTTTTTCTAAAGGAGTTTATATTGGGGTTGTCAATAGTGATTTAGGTCAACAAATTAGCAAAATCATTAAAAATTAGTTTTTTACCCAATTCAAAAAAAGTCATTGTTTGTCTTATAATTGCGAACAATGACTTTTTTATAACGATTTCAAAACCAAGATGTTTATAAGTATTAATTGAGCTATTTTTTTTTCAAGAATTAAAATTTTCCTTAGCAAAGTATTAAAATTTGCAGACAATTGTATGAATTAGTTCTCTATCAGGCACATTGATATTGAATTTTTTGCGATTTTTAATACTTTAGTAAGTTTTTAAGTTAACCTTGATATAAAAATTATCCATATGAAGTACCTAATACATCCCCTTAAATCGTATTTGGCTTTTTTATTTCTACTCATTTCTCTTTTCAGTTTTTCTCAAAACACCTTTTATTGGATTGGTGGAAGTGGCAACTGGAGCGATCCCCAGCACTGGTCAAATGAGTCTGGAGGGCAAAGTGTTTTCAGAATTCCTTCCAAAAATGATGCTGTAGTTTTTGATGATTTGTCATTCTTTGAACCTTTCTCTGAAATTGTGATAGCCAATGGTGCTAAAATTCAATTAGAAAGCATTTTAGACAATACTAATTATACCTCTTTTGAAGTAAAAGGGTTAAACTTGTTATTAGATGTTAAAGAATCGATAAATTTAACTGCACGTGCCGATTTCTCAGCTTTTCAAACAATCAAAATGTCTTCTTCTAAAAACGGGAAAATTAATTTAGAAAGTAAGAAGTTAATTGAAAATTTAGTCATAGAAAACGGCAACTACATTGTAAATGCTCCATCAAAAATAGCTAATTTATCTATAAACAATTCAACTACTGAAGTAAGCGGTTTGTTGTGGGCAAATGATATTAAGATGGATAAAAAGTCTAGTATCAATAAATCAAATTCAGCTAAAGTTTTAAACTTTAATAATCAGGTTTTAAATAATAATTTCCAACCAGCTGCCGCAATAACTAATGGAGGCATTTCCACAATGGCGGTTGGAGATATAGATAGTGTAAAAATCTCACCTACAAGCCAAACTATTTGCCCTGGAACATCTGTTTTTTTTACCGCGACCATTTTTGGCCAAGCACCTTACAATACGCCATTAACTTATGAGTGGTATTTAACCCAAGGAAGCACTACCCTTTATGCTACGCATGTATCAAACTCTGCAACTGATACGCTTACAATTCCTTTTAGCACAGGTGGAACGGTAACTGTATTTGTAACGGACGCTAATTTTAATACAGTTATCTCCAATCAATCTACCATTTCAGTACCTGGTGTATTTGTATCAACTTCCACCCAACAAGCAATTTGTTTTGGAACCAACACAGGTGTAGCAACTTTTACTTTAATTCCTCCTACGCCTGGCACAACCTTTTCTGTTGACAATGGACCTTATGTTGCTAGTAACGTTGCTACTGGCCTAAGTCCAGGTTCACATAATGTTAGAATAATTACTCCAGCAGGATGCTCTGGAGGTCCATTTTCGTTTAACATTGGTCAACGTCCAAGAATTCAAATCGCAATCAACTCAAAAACAGACATATTGTGTTTCGGTGGAAATACAGGAGCAATAACAGTAACCGCATCTGGAGGAACGGGTACACTAAATTATGCTTGGCAAACAACCCCTACTGTTAATAATCAATCTATTTCGAATTTAAGTGCCGGCTCTTACACAATAAGAATAACAGATGCTAATAGCTGTCAAAGAGATTCAATTATTACCCTTACCCAACCAAATCAAATAGTTGCTAATGAGGGAAAAGTAGACAATTTATGCTTTGGAGCAGCTCAAGGTAAATTTTACGCAACCCCTTCTGGTGGTATAGGTCCATACGACTTTTCATGGTACGTAAACAATCCTTCAGGAATACCAATTTCAAATTCAACCAATTTATCAACAGACTCAATTACAAATCAGTTAGCTGGATTGAAATACGTAATAATTACAGATGCTAACAATTGCGCAGATACGGCCCAAATTACCATTTCTCAACCAGCCCAAAATATAATTTCGGTTGATTCTACGTCAAACCCTAGCTGTTTTGGTAGTAGTGATGGATTTGCACGAATTATATTAAACTCTGTTGGAACAGCGCCAGCCACTATATCTTGGTCGAACGGAACAAGTGCTTTTACGACCAATACATTGGGCAATGGTAATCATTCTGTATTTTTTACAGATGCAAATTCATGTGTTTCAAATACAGTGAATTTTACACTTACAGAACCAACTCAGTTAACTGCAAGTATTTTATCTTCAACCAATGTTAGTTGCAATGGCGCAAATGATGGTTCGGGAATATTATCAATAACTGGCGGAACTTCGCCCTATAACATTTCTTGGACCAATACTACGCAGACAAACGATACGATTAGTGGTCTTTCGCCTAATATTTACACTGCAACAGTTACAGATGCAAATGGCTGCTTGGCAACAGCCAACTTCACCATTACTCAGCCTGCTGTTTTGGCGGCAAGCACTAGTTTGATAAACAATGTTTTATGTAACGGTGGAAACACTGGCGCTGCAAATGCAACTCAAACGGGCGGAACGGGCCCATACAACTATTCATGGAATACTATTCCAGCTCAAAATACTCAAACCGCAGTTAATCTTCCGGAAGGTATATTTACCGTAACTATAACAGATGCAAATGGTTGTACAGATTCAGAAACAATTACTATAGCTCAACCAACAGCTTTAAATGCTAGCATTGGAATCACTAATAATGTTACATGTAATGCAGGTACAAATGGTTCAACAACCGTAAATGCCGCAGGAGGGACTGCTCCTTATTCTTACTTATGGAATTCAGGCCAAACAACTGCTTCAATAAATAATTTAACAGCTGGTGAATATATAGTAATCGTTTCAGATGCAAACAATTGTACAGATTCTGATACCATAGAAATAACTCAACCAAATGCAATTGTGGTTACCACTTCACAAACAAATGTGGCGTGTATTAATCAAAATACTGGCATTGCGATAGCTTCAGCTAATGGTGGAACGGGTTTACTATCTTATGCATGGCAAACAACTCCAGTTCAACAAAATGATACCGCCACTGGGTTAATAGCTGGAACTTACAACGTTATTGTTATAGATATTAATGGTTGTCAAGGAACAAATTCTGTTATAATTACGCAGCCTGCAACAGCACTTACGGGATCAATAGTTAATCAAACTAATTTAACCTGTTTTGGAGCAAATACTGGAACCGCAGAAGTAGTTGGAGCTGGCGGAACACCACCTTACACTTATTCATGGAATACTACCCCGGTACAAAATACAGCAGAAGCTACTGGATTGACAGCAGGTACTCACATTGCAACCATTTCTGACGCTAATGGCTGCGCAACTACAGTAAACGTCATTATTTCTCAACCTGTTCAAATCAACGTAAATGTAACAGTTAATAATAACGTAAGCTGCTTTGGAGGTAATAATGGTCAATTAACTGCTAGCGCGTCTCTTGGAGTTGCACCCTACAATTATACATGGAACACAACTCCAGCTCAAAATAATGCCACAGCCACTGGATTAATTGCTGGAAGTTACACAGTAACTGTTGTTGATGCAGCCAACTGCTCATCAACTGGCATTGGAGTAATTACTGAACCAACCCAACTAACTGGAACTGCCTCATTAATTCAAAATGCAACTTGTAATAATGGATCAAATGGCTCTGTGATTGCAAGTGCAGCAAATGGTACAGCCCCTTACAATTATTCTTGGAATGGCGGTGCCTTTTCAACAAATCCGTTAAACCAAAACTTAAGTGCAGGCATCTATACTGTGACTATAAGAGATGCAAACAACTGCACAATAACACGAAGTGCAACAGTTAGTGAGCCAGATCCAATAGTGGTTTCTTTTTCAAACATTCAAAATGTTTTATGTGCTGGTCAAAATACAGGTCAGGCAACAGCTTCAGCAATTGGAGGCTCTGGATCATACAGTTTTTCTTGGAATACAACACCAATTCAAAATACAGCAACTGGAACTGGTTTAGGAGCTGGAACTTACACTGTAAAAGCAACTGATGGAGCAGGTTGCATTGATTCAAATACAGTAACAATTAATCAAACTGCTCCTGTTACTATTAGCTTCAGTAATATAAATAATGTAAGTTGTAATGGCGGTTCAAATGGCTCTGCGCAAGCTAATGTTGCCGGAGGAACGGCCCCATATCAATTTATTTGGAATACTACTCCAGCGCAAAATACGCAAACAGCAACTGGTTTAGCTGCTGGCAGTTATACTGTAAGTATAATTGATGCCAATACATGTTTAGCATCAAACTCAGTTACAATAACTCAGCCGAATGTTCTAACAGCCAATACCATCAATATTCAAAATATTTCATGTAATGGCAGTTCAGACGGCCAGGCTACTGCAAACCCACAAGGAGGAACCGCTCCTTACAATTATTTATGGAATACAACACCTGCTCAAACCACCCAAACTGCAAGCAATTTGGCAGCAGGTACTTATAACGTGACTATTACCGATGCTAATTCCTGCACAGTAAATACCAATGCAACAATTACCGATGCTCAAACATTGGTGATAGATGAAACAATTGTGAATCCTGCCTGCTCAGGTGATACAATCGGATCAATAAATATAAGCATAACAGGCGGAACAGCGCCATTTAATTATGTTTGGACTGATGGACCAACTACTCAAAATAGAACTAACATAGAAGTTGGGGTTTATAGCGTAACTGTAACCGATGCAAATGGATGCTCCGCAAACGAATCATTTATTTTAGCCGCACCTTTAGCCATTACTGTCAATAATGTATCAACCAATGCAACTTGTAATGGAGAAGCAGATGGTTCAGTCAATTTAACTGTTTCAGGCGGAACACCACCTTACACATACTTATGGAGCAATGGCGCTACAACGGAAGATCTCACAAATGTACCTGCTGGAACTTATTGTGTAACAGTACTAGACGTAAATAATTGTAGAGCTGAATCATTCTCGTTTTCAGGCAACTTTGGGGGTGGTGAGTTATTTTTACCTGATGATAATGGTGTAAACATTTATTCAACAAATATTGCAGTTGCAGGATACGGAAGTTCACAAACCATACAATCTACTAATGATATTTTAGAAGTTTGTATAAATATGGAGCATTCATTCCTCGGAGATTTAGGAATTTGGTTAGAATGTCCAAATGGGCAAAGCGTCAACTTAAAAGGTTCTCCAACATCTGGTGGTGGCGGTGGTGGAAGATACTTAGGCTCACCGATTGATGATGGATTTGGACCTACCTTATCCCAAGGAATTGGCGCAGAGTATTGCTTTACAAACAATCCAACCTTCTTGACATTAGTTGGACAATCTGCCATAGTTTCTAGCTTAGTTTCAACTGGAACACCTACTGGTTTATCATTGCCAGCTGGCACTTATAGACCACAATCAACCAATTTTGCGAATTTTGTTGGTTGTCCATTAAACGGAAATTGGACTTTAAAAATAAAAGATTTTGCATCAGTAGATAATGGATGGATTTTCGATTGGAATATTGGCTTTACACCTCAAATATCTCCTGATTCTTGCGCAACCGTGACTGAACCCGCTGCTATTGTCGTAAACGCAACAAGTACAAATGTAACATGCAATGGCTTAACAAATGGAACTGCTTCTGCCACTGCAACTGGCGGAACAGGAACTTTAAGCTATTCTTGGAGAAGAATTCTTCCAACCATTGGACCAACTATTAACACTCAAAATATCACAGGTAGAGGCCCGGGAAGATTCGTTGTTACAGTAACTGATGCAAACGGATGCGTTGGAACAGATACAGTGGACATCACTCAACCAGCTTTATTAACATCATCGATAAATACATCTTTAACAACTAATGTTTCTTGTAATGGGGGAAATAATGGTTCATTAACCGTTGTGGCAAGCGGAGGAACTACACCATACACTTATTTATGGAATACCACACCAAATCAAACTACCTCTACAGCTTCAAATTTAACTGCCGGAAGCTATACAGTTCAAGTTAGAGATGCTAATAACTGTTTAACCACCTCAAATGCAACAATTACGCAGCCAAGCTTATTGGTGGCAAATGCATCAGTGATTCAAAATGTAACTTGTAACGCAGGAAATAATGGTTCTGCTACTGTAGCTGCAACAGGTGGTACAGGAGCATATTCTTTCTCTTGGAACTCAAACCCAGTTCAAACCACTCAAACAGCAACTAACTTAACTGCAGGTACCTACACCGTTTCAGTAACTGATGCTAACAGTTGCTTAAAAACTAGTCAGGTTACTATTACGGAACCACTGCCTGTTAATGTTACTTTCACTAATATTACCCCTGTTTTTTGTGAAGGCCAAAATACTGGCCAAGCTACTGCAGTAGCCACGGGAGGAAATGGGAATTATAGCTATTTATGGCAAACTACACCAGTTCAAACAACTGCAACCGCAAGTAATTTGGCTTTTGGAAATATTCCAGTAATCGTTACCGATGGATTAGGTTGCACAGGAACTAATAATGTAACAATATCTGAAACAGCAGGCATTACATTAAACTTCAATAATATAAATCATTTAACTTGTTTTGGCGATAATAATGGGTCGGCAACTGCTGTTGTTACTGGCGGGACAGCACCATTTAGCTTCTCATGGAATACTGTGCCTGCTCAAACAACGGCAATATTATCAAACGTTTCAGGCGGAGATTACATCATTACTGTTACTGATGTTAATTTATGTGTCAAATCTGATACAATTACAATTAATACCCCGCTTCCACTAATACTTGATGTCTCAAATGTACAAGATGTAACTTGTTTTGGACTAAGCAATGGCTCGGCCACTATACTAGCAAGTGGTGGTACAAATCCATACGACTACTCATGGAACACAACGCCTGTTCAAACAACAACTACAGTTAACAATTTATCAAGTGGAACTTATATTGCAAGCGTAACTGATGATAATGGTTGTGTTACAGATTCAACCATAGTTATTTCTCAACCAACTCAATTATTAGGTAATGCCTCTATAATTCAAAATGCAACATGTAATGATGATGCTGATGGACAAGCATTTGTTTCGGTTTCGGGCGGCACATTGCCATACAGTTACAGTTGGAATACAAATCCTATTCAAACGAATGACACTGCTAATGGATTAAATGCAGGAATGAAAATCGTTACTGTTTTGGATGCAAATAATTGTTCATTTGCCGATACAGTAATTATATCAGAGCCAACTGCAATTAATATCACATTTTCTAATATTGTACCAGTTTTATGTCAAGGTCAAAATACTGGTTCAGCGACCGCAATTGTTACAGGTGGAAATGGTGTTTATAGTTACAGTTGGGCAACAAATCCAATACAAACAACAGCAACAGCCAATAACTTACCCGCAGGTTTAGTAGCCTTAACTGTAACTGATGGAAATGGTTGTAATAAAACAGAATCAGTTACAATTCCAGAATTAAATCCTATATCAATTTCGTTTTCAAATATCAACAACCTCACTTGCTTTGATGCAAATAATGGATCGGCTCAAGCTACGGTTTCTGGAGGAACACCTCCTTACACATATTCTTGGAATTCAATACCTGCGCAAAACACTAACATTTTAAATAACGTAGCTGGGGGTTCGTATATTCTTACAGTAATAGATGCAAATTTGTGTTCAAAACAAGATACCGTTGAAATTTTAACTCCTCCAGCACTAGGAATTACCCTTTCAAATATTCAAAACATAGGATGTAGCGGAAATTCTTCTGGCCAAGCAACAGCAACAGCATTTGGCGGCACAGGAGCGTACACCTACACTTGGAATACAACTCCAATACAGAATACGCAAACAGCTGCAAACCTTATGGCTGGAACCTATATTATTCAGGTTGAAGATGCTGCAGGTTGCACTACTGACTCAAGTGTTACAATTAGTCAAAGTACCCCAATTGTTGCTAATATTTTGAGCCAGCAGAATGTGAATTGTTTTGGAGGAAATAATGGTCAAGCTATTTTAGAGGTGCTTGGTGGAGTGCCCCCTTATTCAATTTCATGGAACACTACTCCAATACAAACTAATGACACTATAATTAACTTAACTGCTGGAGTTTATTTAGCTACTATTACTGATGCAGCCAATTGTCAACAAACAGCTTCTGTTACCATCACCGAGCCAACACAATTAAATGTTAACATTATAAATCAAATCAATAACGATTGTTTTGGAGATTCGCAAGGAGAAGCAACAGCCTCTATCACTGGCGGAACAACGCCATATTCTGTAGAATGGAATACTTTTCCAATTCAAACAAATTTAACAGCTACTGGACTAGAAGCTGGAAATTATCAAGCGATTATTACAGATGCCAATGGATGTTTAGATCAAGCAAATATTAGCATAACTGAGCCTAGCAAAATCAATATTAGTTTTAGCAACATAGTTAATCCAACATGCGGAGCAACAGGAAATGGTTCTGTAACAGCAAATGTTTCAGGTGGAGTAACTCCTTATTCATATAGTTGGAGCTCAGTTCCAGCTCAATTAACACCTACGCTTTCAAATGTAGTTGGAGGAAATTACACAATAACTATTACTGATGACAATAATTGTATTGCAGATAGCAGTATCAGTTTAGTTGATCCAAGTAATTTACAATTATCGAGTGTAATTGATGCTCCAGATTGTTTTGGTGATACCATAGGATCAATTAACATTACTATTACTGGTGGAAGTGCTCCTTTTACATACACATGGAGCAATGGCGCCAATACTGAAGACCTTACAAATGTTACTGTTGGCACTTATAATTTTAATGTTACTGATGCAAATAACTGTCAAGCTGTTCAAACTTTCAGTTTACAGGCACCAGATCCAATTCAGCTATCTTCAACAAACATTCCTGTTTCATGTTTCGGAGGAAATAATGGGTCAGTAGATTTAGCAGTAACAGGTGGAACACCTCCCTACAACTATTCTTGGACAAATGGTGCAACAACTCAAGATTTAACAAACGTCCCAGCAGGAAATTATTGCGTCAGTGTGCTTGATGCAAACGGCTGTCGCGCAGAAGGTTTTGCTGCATCTGGTAATTTTAATGGAGGAACACTCTTTTTACCTGACGGAACTGGAGCTGTTTATACAACTAGCATAACCATCAGCGATTATGCTCCTGGTCAAACATTTAACTCAATAAATGACCTGGCAGAAATTTGCATCAATATGGAACACTCATTCTCAGGAGATTTAGCTATCGAATTAGAATGTCCAAATGCACAATCGTTTTTTATTAAAGGCGCTGGAGGTGGAGATATTAATCTAGGAATTCCAGTTATTGATATACTGCCAGGATTAAATCCTGCTGGCACAGGATTCGAATATTGCTGGAATAATAATCCAAGCTTTAATACTTTAAACTTTGAAGCTTTTGTGGGAAATAATTTAGTTGTAGCTTTTCCTCAAAACTGGGCAGCACCTTCAGGAGATACATTATCACTTCCTCCAGGATCATATTTAACAGATACTCCTATTTCAAATTTAATTGGATGTCCGTTAAATGGGACTTGGACGCTAAGGATAACAGATAATTTTGCCATTGATAATGGATATATTTTTGACTGGAATATTGGCTTTACTCCACTAATTATTCCAGATTCATGTGTAAATGTTACAGAACCTACTCAATTATTAGTTACTACCAATCAGAGAAATGTATCTTGTAATGGAAATGCTGATGGGCAAGCAACTGCTTCGGCCACTGGCGGAACACCCCCATACACATTCGCTTGGTCGAATGGAGTAAATAATGACACAATTAATAATCTATTAGCAGGACAATACATTGTAACTATTACAGATTTTAATGGCTGTGTAAAACAAGACACTGTAATAATAACGCAACCTCAAGCTATACAACTAACAGCTACAAATGTTACCAATGTAAATTGTTTTGGTGATGCAAACGGGTCAGCAACAGTTACTCCAACTGGTGGAACAGCGCCTTATACATATTCGTGGAATACAAATCCAGCTCAATTTACTTCAACAGTAAATTTCTTAACCGCAGGAACATACACCGCTACTGTAACCGATGCAAATAATTGTTCAACAAATACACAAGTAATAATTGGACAAAATTCACAACTTCAAGCTGATATAACTTTAAATAACACAATCAATTGCTTTAATGCAAATAATGCAAGCGTTACTTTATCTGGCAGCGGAGGTGCAACCCCTTATACCTTTAGTTGGAACACTTTGCCAATTCAAACAACTGCCACATTAAGTAATTTAGGAATTGGAACCTATATTGGCACGGTTGCAGATGCCAATGGTTGCACCGCTAAGGACACAATTTTAATTACTCAACCATCTGCTCTCACTAGCACATTATCAAATCAAATAAATGTAAATTGTTTTGGTCAAAGTACTGGCTCTGTTCAAGTAAATGCCACAGGAGGAACTGCTCCATACAGCTATTTATGGACTCCTGGCAACATAACTACCTCTGCTATAAGCAATTTAAATGCTGGCACATATAATGTTTTAATTACCGATGCTAATGGATGTACAACTTCAAATTCAGCCACAATTACACAACCTTCAATTGGTTTATCATCAAGCATTACAACATTCAACAACATTTCATGTAATGGTGGAGCAAATGGATCAGCAACAGTTAGTGTCATAGGCGGAACCCCAGCTTACAGTGTTAATTGGAATACTTTGCCAGCACAATCAGGTTTAACAGCGAATAATTTAGCTGTTGGAACATATACAGCTACCATAACTGATGCATTGGGCTGTGTAACTAACTCCCAAATTAGTATCGCTGAACCAAATGCCATTTCCGTGTCAATGATTAATCCAACACAACCATTGTGTGGAGTATGTAACGGAGTAATAACCGCCTCTGCAGTTGGCGGAACAGGCGCTTACACATATTCTTGGAATACTTTACCAATTCAAACGGGAGCCACTGCAACAGGTTTATGTCCTACAACAAATTACGAAGTTGAAGTTACAGATGGAAATGGATGTTCAACAACTGCCGACATTAACTTAAACCCAAGTGTTAATATTTTATTAAATGCTAATGTCGTTGATCCTCCATGTAATGGAATATCTGGCGGGTCGATAACCTTAGCCCCATCGGGAGGAATTTTACCTTACTCCTATTCATGGTCAACAGGTCAAACTTCTGAAAGCATAACAGGGCTATTTAGCGGACAATACATTGTAACTATTTCTGACAATAGCGGTTGTTCATTAGTTGATACATTTAATTTAGTTGAACCACAAAGTTTATTCGTTACGGTAGCTAAAACCGACATTACTTGCAACAATTTATCTAATGGTCAAGCAATTGCAACAGCCACAGGAGGCACTCCTCCTTACCAATATGCATGGTCAAATGGTAGTTCTAATGATACAATTTCAAATTTGAATATTGCCAATTACTTTATTACTGTGACAGACAATAATGGCTGCTTCGCATCTAATTCAACATCTATTACTCAACCAACAGCCATTAATGTTAACTCAGCTGTTACCCCTTCACTTTGTTCATCTGCTAACGGATCCATTGACAACACAATATCAGGTGGAGTTTTACCTTATAGCTTATTATGGCTAGATGGGCCAACATCAGAAGATAGAAGTAACTTGAGTTCTGGAATTTATTCTTTAATTGTTAGTGATGCCAACGGATGCGCTGATACAACCGATATTGCTGTTTCTGATTCAAATGGACCAGTTTTAAATATAACTCAGCAAAACAACTTATGTGCAAACACCAGCAATGGATCATTTAATTTAGCAATAAGTAGTGGTTTAGCACCTTATCAAATCTCCTATCAAGGAGGATCGTTCGCAGCTGTGGTTGGCACTAATTTTAGCCAATCAAACTTAAGTTCAGGAAACTACTCTGGAATTATAAGAGATGCCAATAACTGTCAAGTAGCATTTTCAATAAACATTACTGAACCTGCTGCCATAACTGCGGTTCCAACTGTTAATAATGAATCATGCGCAGGATTTTCAAACGGTAGTATTTCTTTAAATATATCTGGAGGTACCCCTACATTAAATATTTTGTGGAGCAATAATACCGCATCAACTGGTATCAACTCATTATCTGCTGGAACTTACTCTGTCATAATTACTGACGCCAATTTGTGTCAGTATCTTGATACATTCGAAATAGAACTTCAACCTTATTTTACAGTTAACGTTTCTACATCGGATATTAATTGCGTAACAAGCTCTGGATCAAATACTGGAACTGCATCAGTAAATACTGTTGGTGCTGGAAATCCAAGCATTTTATGGTCAAATAATGCAACAACAAATAGCATAACGGGTTTATCAGCTGGATCATATTCAGTTTCTGTGACTAATCTTGGCTGTGTTGTAACAGAAAACTTTGCCATTACATCTACAGATTCACTAAAAATAAATACTGTTTCAATAACTAATGATCCTTGTTTTGGAGCTCCTTGCGATGGCTCTATTACGGTCGCTGGACAAGGTGGAGTTCCAGCTTACAATTATCAGTGGATTGGTGGGCCTTCATCAGCTACTTTTTCTGGTTTGTGTGCAAACAATTATTCTGTTTCATTAACTGATAATGTTGGATGTACAACTTCTAAAACAATCCAAGTAACCGAACCTAATAGCATATTAGTTTCTGGCATTGTGACCAACGTTAATTGTGCTGGAGCAAATAGTGGGGCAATAAATCTAACTGCAACTGGCGGAACAGGCTTATTAAATTACACATGGAGTAATGGTGCAAATACGGAGGATATTTCAAACCTTTCGGCAGGCGCCTATTCAGTAACAATTTCAGATGCAACCGGCTGTTCTAAAGACACTACCTTTATTATAACACAAGGCCAAGTTATTACAACTACCTCTTCTTTAATAAACCCATCCTGCGGTGGAATTTCAGATGGAGCAATTGACATTACAGTTTCTGGGGGTGCAGCTCCATATACTTTCTTATGGAATAATGGTGCTACAACGGAAGATTTGTTAACCATTAGTTCTGGTTCTTATTCAGTTACAATAACTGATGCTAATTTATGTCAATTGACTGCAAACTTTAACTTGACGGCACCAAATAGCATTAATGTAAGTTTGGTATCATCTACAAATGGAAGTTGTGGCGGAATTTGTGATGGTGCAGCAGAAGTTACTGCAACAGGTGGAAATTTACCTTACACATTTTCTTGGACTGGTGGATTAGGAAATAGTAACCTCGTTACAAATGTTTGCCCAGGAAGTTATACAGTAAGTGTATTTGATGCAATTGGTTGCTCAAGCAGTTTAGTTGTTAATATAAACACTAATTCAAATATTCAGCTGGATACAATTGTAAATGACATAACATGTTTTGGGTTAAATAATGGATCCATTTCAGTAAACGCATCTGGCGGAACTGGAACATTAAACATCTTATGGGCAGATGGATCTACTTTAGCTAACAGAACTAATTTGGCACCATCAATTTACACAGTAACAGTTACTGATGCAGCCTTATGTTCAAGATCTCAATCATTCACTATACATGAGCCTCAAGCATTAAGCGTAAATGTACTAGCCAATAATGTTAACTGCTTTGGCGATAATACAGGAACCTTAACAGCATTTGCAAGTGGCGGAGTTTCACCTTATGATTATCAATGGAATGATGCATTAGCGCAAACAAGTGCCGCAGCAATAAACTTAGTTGCTGGTCAATACAGTGTAGTTGTAACGGATGCAAATGGATGTTCTGAATTAATTTCCGACACTGTAACTCAAAACACCCAACTAAATGTTACTTCCACCTCAATAGATGCAACATGCGGTATAAATGATGGTTCGGCTAGTTCAACTGTTTCAGGTGGGGTTCAACCTTACATTTATTCATGGAACAATGGTGCTTCTACTGCCAATATTAATAATGTTGGTGCAGGAATTTACACTTTAAGTGTTTCAGATAATTTAGGATGCACAGCAACAACAATTGCAGCTGTTAGCAATAGCAATGGTCCAGATTTTACCTCATCCATTACACAATCCATTTGTTCATTGCCTAATGGGGCAATAGAATATACAATAGGTGCAGGAAGTGCACCATTAAGTTTCCAATTTAATGGTGGTACGACTAGCTCAGTTACTTCAGGTCAAGTTTTGAACTTTACTAATCTTGCACAGGGCTTATATAGCGCAGTATTGACTGATAATTTAGGCTGTATAACTGCGACTGTTGACACAGTAACGGAGCTAGCCCCAATTACAATCTCAATTAATGCCCAAAACAATCCGGTGTGCGGAAATGCCAATGGTTCAATTGATGTTAATATTTCTGGAGGAACATCACCAATAAGCATCGTATGGAATAGTGGACAAACAACAGAAGACATTTCAGGATTAAGCGAAGGAACTTACACAATTACAGTTACTGATGCTAACAGTTGCACAGCCACTCAGTCCTTTACTTTAATCAATTCTGTTGATTTATTATTAACTTTAAATGCAAGCAATGTAACTTGTAACAATGGTGTAACTAATGATGGACAAGCATCGGTTCAAGTGGGTGGCGGAACAGCTCCTTACACGTATCTATGGTCGAATGGTGCCATAACTTCAAGTATTACGGGTATTGCTGCTGGAAATTATACCGTTACAGTTACTGATTTTAATGGTTGCGCTAGAGATACAAGTTTAACCATCACAGCTCCAACACCACTGAATGTCAATTTGGTTACTTCTGTTAATCCAATTTGCAATGGACAAGCTTCAGGTCAACTAGGTCTTGTAGTTACAGGAGGTTCTGGAAATTACAATTACTTATGGAGCAATGGAAATACTACCAACTCATTATCAAATGTAATTGCTGGAACATACAGTGTTATCATTTCAGATCAATCAAGTGCTTCGTGTAACTATCTAGATACATTCCAATTGACTGAGCCATCCGCTATTAACATCAGCGTTTTAGCCAATGTACCAAGCTGCTCAATTGCACCTCTTTGCAATGGACTATTAGCAGTTAATGCTTCTGGTGGATCAGCCCCTTATACCTATAACTGGACTGCTGCAGGTGGTTTTAGTGCAAGCAACGATACCATTAGTCAAATTTGTGCAGGATTATACAATATTGAAGTAACTGACAATATTGGTTGTGTATCCACAACTAGTTTAACTGTTGGTTCTGGAGCAAATATTATCTTTAACTTAGTAACAACAGATGACACTTGTGGCGCAGGAATTGGAACGGCAACTGTAAACCCAACTGGTGGACTTGCTCCTTACACAGTGCTATGGTTTGGGGCTATATCTGGCAATAGCATTTCAAACTTACCAGCAGGTTCTGGATATTTTGTAACCATAACAGATGCGGCTGGATGTTCAGCCACTGAAATTTTTGACATAAACGGAAGCACACCAATAATTCCAAATGAAATAATTACATTTAGTGCTTGCGGTCAAAATATTGGCGAAATTGCCCTAAATCCATTTGGAGGAACACCACCTTACACTTTTAGCTGGAATACAGGGGCAACTAGCTCAACCATTTCAAATTTAGCCGCAGGAATTTATACCGCCACCATAACGGATGCGGGCGGATGCAGCACAACATCACAGTTTGGAGTAAGTGATGCATTTGGACCAATTGTTAATATTTTGCAGGTTGTTGACCCTGGTTGTGGCTCTCAATGTGATGGTTTAATCGAAATTGAAGTATTCTCAAGCTCGCTTCCAGTGAATATATCATGGTCACCAAATGGTCAAAACACACAGCTAATCACTAATTTATGCGCTGATACCTATATAGCTCAAGTAACTGATGCTATTGGTTGTGTAACCGTAACGCCTGCTATTCAATTGTTCAATAATCCTGGATTTACAGTTTCATCAAGCGTTCAGAATCTAACCTGTGCAGGCTCAACATCTTGTAATGGATCTATTGATTTAACAATTAGCGGTTTCTCACCTTTCTATAATATTTTATGGAATGATAACAGCACAGATGAGGATAGAGACAATCTATGCGCAGGTCAATATATAGTAGAAATTTCAGATTTATTTGGATGTTTCCAAACAGATACTTTCAATATTTTAGAGCCAAATGTAATTTCAGCTAATGTTAATATTAGGAGCGTTGATTGCAATGGCGCAAATAATGGCGCGGCATTTATATCAGTTGTAGGCGGAACAGCACCTTATCAAATTACTTGGCCTGGTGGTTTCATTGAACTAACCTTCGATACTGCCTCAATTGGAGGATTATCACCTGGATCTTATACAGTAACAGTTGATGATGCTAACAACTGTGGGCCAATTGCTTATAACTTCACTATTGGAGAACCATTACCACTAAACTTAAATGCTATCAAAACAGATATTTCATGTTTTGGAAATGCGGATGGATCGATTAGTATAAATCCTACAGGGGGAATTTCACCATACAATATTTTATGGTCAAATACTTCAACTGCAAATCAAATTTCGGGATTAAATGTTGGCCAATATTATGTTGATGTTACTGATAATAATGGTTGTTTAAGTACAGACACATTCCAAATTAATGAACCGTTACAGCTACAAACAACCACTTCGGTTATTGACAATGTTACTTGTTTTGGTGGAAATGATGGAAGAGCTAGAATTAGTATAAATGGTGGAACAGCACCTTATTTCTATCAATGGAGCCCTGGCTCAATAATTGGTGCTACAAATGACACAATATCTCAATTAACAGCAGGGACTTATACCGTTATAATAACAGATGCAAACAATTGCTCAAGTATTGATTCTGTAATAATTAATCAACCAAGTGAGATTTTAGCCAATTTCACTTCAATAAATCCTGATTGTAATGCTCCAACATGTGATGGTTCAATTTTCTTAAATCCAACAGGAGGAAATCCTGGTGTTTACACTTACAATTGGATTAATCCTGCTGGGCAAACTAATGATACTTTAAATGGATTATGTGCAGGCCTTTACAACGTAATTATTTCAGATGTTTTAGGCTGTGAAACCTCGGTTCAAATACCATTAAGTAATTTTAATGGTCCAGTAGTTTCATTAACCAAAACGGATGTAACATGTTTTGGAAATAATAATGGAACCTTGGCAGCTTCTGCAGTTGGGACGGCACCATTTACTTACTTATGGTCGCCAGTGGCATTAATTGATGATACAATTTCAAATTTAGGTGCTGGAATTTATATAGTTCAGGTTACTGATAATGATGGTTGTTTAACTTTTGCACAAGACACTATTCTAGAACCGAACCAAATTCAAGTTTCGATTAGTTCGGTAGATGCTGCCTGCGGAATATCTGATGGTTCTGCAACAGCAACAGCTTCTGGTGGAGTTGCTCCATTTAGTTATGTTTGGTCGAACAACGCTATCACAGCAAGTATTACAAATTTGGCAGCTGGAAATTATGGCTTAACGGTTACAGATGCAACAGGATGTAGTTTAACACTTCCAAATGCTGTAAATATTCAAAATCCGAATGGCCCTACTATTTTAGGATTTACAATTACTGATGCAAGTTGTAATGGTCTTTCAGACGGTTCGGCAACTGTAACAGTTACTGGAGGAACTGGGGCATATTCATATCAATGGACAAGTTTATTTGGTCAAATTGGGGCAACAGTTACTAACTTGAGTGCAGGAACTTATCCGATTCAAGTGAGCGATGCAAATGGCTGTGTTGCATTAGCAAACGCAGTTGTAAATGAGCCTGCTGCTTTAGTTGCAAATCCAGTAATTACTTTCCCATCATGCGGATTAAATGATGGTTCAATAGCATTAACTCCAGCTACAGGAAACATTTATAATTGGTCTGGCGGCTTACCTGCTGGAGCTACTCAAACTGGCTTAGGCGCTGGTATTTACTCTGTTTACATAAGTAATCCTTCTACAGTTTGTACAGATACAATTACTATCTTATTAAACAACCCTGCCGCTCCAGTTATTCAATTAACAGGCACAGATATTACATGCAATGGGTCAAATAATGGTCAAATTATTCTAACTACATCAGGAGGAACTACTCCTATTAACTATTTGTGGAATAATGGTTCAACCAATGATACCATTTCTGGTCTTTCTTCAGGTTTATATACTGTTGAAGTTACGGACGGAAATGGTTGTATTAGATTTGATACAATTAGCATTTCTGAACCGCCAGCATTCTTTATTGGATCAACTAATATTTTAAATGCAGGATGCGGTGTTTCTTGCGATGCAGAAGCTACTGTTTTCCCTAGTGGCGGAGTTTTACCTTATTTATTCAATTGGTCAGTAAATCCGGCTCAGGTAGGACAAACTGCAACAGGACTTTGCGCTGGACAGGTAGTGGTATCGGTTACTGACGCAAATGGTTGTTCAGTTACTTCAACTATTTCAATTAACCCAGGAATTACGGTTACAGCTAGCGCAACTGTTACAAATACTACTTGTGGTGCTTGTAATGGAGAAGTTACAGTGAGCGGAAATGGTGGTTCAGGAACTTACAATTTTGTTTGGTTTGATGGTAATACAAATGCCACAAGAACAGGTTTATGTCCTGGAAACTATTCAGTTCAAATTATTGATAATACTTCAGGTTGTTCAACTGACACAATCATTTCAATCTCATCTGACATTCCAATTAATGAAACATTAACTATAACTGATGTAAGTTGTAATGGCGCAGCTGATGGATCTGCATCAGTAACAATTCCAGCAGGAACACAAACTTACACTATCTTCTGGTCGTCATTAAACTTTACTGGAAACTCAATAAGTAATTTATCTGGCGGGGTTTATCCAATTTTAATAACTGATCAAAATGGTTGTCAAAAAGCGATTACCGCTACAATCAATGAACCATCTGCAATTGCCTTAAACGAAATAATAATCAATCCAGATTGCGGATTAAATAATGGTAGTATTTCTGTAAATCCAACAGGTGGCGTTCAGCCTTACGTTTATGATTGGTCAACAGGTGGAACAACAAATTCAATTAACAATTTAGGAGCAGGATTATATACTCTAGTAATTACTCAAGCAAATAGTTGCGTTGATTCATTATTAGTTCCAATCAGCAATGTTTCAACTTTGGCAGCAAATGAAACTGTAACTAATGTATCATGCTTCAATCAATGTAATGGAAGTATTAGCTTAAATGTTACAGGCGGAACAAATGTTTACAACTTCGCTTGGAATAATGGTGCGACCACTGACAACATAAGCGGATTATGCGAAGGAACATATAGTGTTATAATAACTGATGCTAATGACGGTTGTCAATTAGTTAAAGTTTATGATATTACTCAGCCTGATACCTTATTGCTAATTGTGAACAATATTGCTGGACCGATTTGCGGCAACCTTTGCGAAGGAACTGCTACAGCCATTGTTTCTGGTGGAACCACACCTTACACATTTGCATGGTCGAACGGTGAAAATGGTTCAACTGCCTTTGGTTTATGTTCAGGTAATGCTAATATTTTAATTACTGACCAAAATGGTTGTACCAATAGCTTTAACTTCGTTGTTCCTGGTGATACACCTTTAGAGTTAGATACCGTCTTGTTTATTCAGCCAAATTGTGCCAATAATTCAGGTTCGATAAGTGTAATTGCAACAGGCGGAACTGGGCCTTATAACTATCAATGGTCAGGAGCTTCTACATCTACTAATCCTAACTTAACTGGAATCAACAGTGGTTTCTATCAAGTAGTTGTTATTGATGCCAATTTATGTTCTGATACTTTAAGGTTTAACCTTGAACAAATTAATGCTTTAACTGCAACAGCCAATGACGATTCTACTTATTGCGGTGACAAAGAACTAGTATTGACTGGAACTTCAACGGGTGGAGCAACAAACATAAGATGGTACGATGCAAGCAATGGCGTTACTCTTATTATTAATGATACCTTAATAATTACTCCTCCAGTAGGGGTGAATGTTTATGTTTTTGAAGCAAGTCAAGGAACTTGTTTTGTGCGCGACACAGTGGTAGTTACAGTTTTCGAACAACCAATAGCTGATGCCGGTGCTGATAAATCAATTAAATTCTCAGAATCAACTACGATTGGCGGAAGCCCGACAACCCAAGCAGGAAATTTAATATCATGGTCGCCAAACAATAATATTACTAGTTTAACTGCTGCAAACCCAACTGTTACACCACCAGCGAGCGGTTACTATTATTTAACAGTCACTTCTGGAAATGGGTGTATTGCCTTTGATTCAGTATTTGTTGAAGTAATTCCATTAATTGAATTTCCAAATGGCTTTACACCAAACAGCGATGGAATCAATGACTTCTGGTTAATTGATAATATTGAAAACTATCCTAATGCAATAGTTGAAGTTTACTCACGCTGGGGAGAAAAAATATTCTCTTCAATAGGTTACAAAACACCTTGGGATGGTAAATACAATGGTCAAGAATTGCCTGTTGGAACTTACTACTACATCATCGATTTAAAAGACGGTGAAAAAGCGATTACCGGACCAATAACAATTATGAGATAAAATTTATGAATAAGAAATTAATTTTCAGCTTCCTATTGTGCCTTTCAATTTTAGGATTAAAGGCACAACAATTACCGCAATTCACGCAGTATTTTTTGAATGAATTTGCCATAAATCCTGCCACTGCAGGGATGAAACCTTATTTTGATGCACGCTTTAATAATCGTTATCAATGGGTTGGAATTACCGATGCGCCTCGAACTTTTATCACAACGGTTAATGGTCCTTTTTTAGGCCTAAACATGGGGATTGGCGGAAAAGTTTATGCAGATATTGTTGGCCCAACCAGAAGAATTGGTGGCGCTTTAGCTTACTCTTATCATTTAAAAATAAACGATGATTTGAGATTAGGAATGGGACTATCAGCAGGATTTTTACAGTACGCAATGGATGGTGCAAAAATTTTCACCAAACAAGCTGGCGATCCTTATCAATCAAGTTTTTTCCAAAATATTACCGTCCCTGAAATTGGTTTTGGTTTGCATCTACAGCATAAAAAATATTTTGCAACATTATCCATTCCTCAATTGTACAAAGCAAAAACTGACTTCTTTGTAAATGTTGAATCACGTGGAAAATTAGAAGATCACTATTTTGCAGGTGGAGGTTACACATTCGATTTAAATGCAGATTTTCAAATTCAACCAACTGTATTTATTAAATATGTTAAACCCACCCCTCCTATTATTGATTTATCAGCCAGAGTAATTTATCAAGAAAAAGTTTGGGCGGGATTATCTTACAGAACTAGAGATGCCTTATCTATAATGTTTGGTTACATCTATCAGGATAATATTTTAATAGGATATTCTTATGATTATACTTTATCTGATTTGGTAAATTACAATCGCGGAACACACGAAATTATGCTTGGTATTAGATTTAGAGGCAACAAACCCGAAGAACCAAAAGAAATAATTAAACCAGCAAAGTAGAATAGTACAAAAAAATTAGTACAAAGTACCAAGATTTGAGTATTGAGAAATTAGATGTAGTATTGATATTTGATAAACTGAAAATTTCAGTGATGAAAATTATTATCAAGTTTTAACAATCCCATATCTGATATACAACCCCTAAAATCTATCCAAAAATTGGACTTTCAAACAACATTTTCATCGCTAGAAATAGCTTCAAAACTTGAGGCTATTGTAAACAATTTAGGTTTGAAAGATGAACACATAACATTTTTAAACTCCAACAGTTATGTGTCCAAATTTCAGTGGGTGTTGGCTGCAGGTAGCAAACGAGAATTAAAAATTGAAAACAATGGTTTACAACCTTTTGAACAACTAAAATCCTTTCGTAGAAATACCGCACTTTTTGGCTTTTTAGCCTACGATTTAAAAAACGATATTGAAAATTTACAGTCCAATAATTTTGATGGACTTCAGTTTCCGGTTTTGCATTTTTTCGAACCAAAAGTTTTAATTACTCAACAAAATGAGTTTTTGACCATTGTGGCCGATAATCCTGAAGAAGTTTTGGAGGTTTTGAAGAACGCTAAGTCTAATTATGTTTCTAGTAAAACTCATGTTGGTGAAATAAATGCAAGGATTTCAAAGTCAGATTACATAAAGAAGGTGGAAAAAATTAAAGAAGAAATTCAATATGGAAACATTTATGAAATGAATTTCTGCCAAGAGTTTTTCGCGGAAAACGCTTCCATCAATCCATTTGACATTTATGCCCAATTAAATGAGCTTTCGCAAATGCCATTTTCAGCATTTTATAAAGTTGACAACCAATTCGTGATTTGTGCCAGTCCTGAACGTTTTTTGCAAAAAACAGGGGAAAAGTTAATCAGTCAACCTATAAAAGGAACCATAAAACGTTCCTTGCAAAAAGAAGAAGATGAGCTTTTGAAAATACAATTGCAAAAGGATGAAAAAGAAAGATCTGAAAATGTTATGATTGTTGATTTGGTGCGTAACGATTTGTCGAAAATTTCAGAAAGAGGAACTGTGAAAGTCGATGAACTTTTTGGTATTTACAGCTATCCAAAAGTGCATCAAATGATATCAACAGTTTCTTCGGTTCTGCATAGCGAAAATAATTTTATTGATGCCATTGAAGCCACGTTCCCCATGGGCAGCATGACAGGCGCTCCGAAAATTAGTGCCATGAAAATTATTGAAGCCCACGAAAATACCAAAAGAGGTATTTACTCGGGCGCAATTGGTTATATTTTACCAAATGAAGATTTCGACTTTAATGTAGTTATCAGAAGTATTTTATACAATTCCGAAAACAAGTATTTATCATTTATGGTGGGCAGCGCTATCACCATTTTATCGAATCCTGAAAATGAATACGAAGAGTGTTTATTAAAAGCAAAAGCTATTTTTGAAGTATTAAATCCAACCGAAAATGCTTGAGCAATTTCAACAAAACATTCAAAATAAGGCGCTTTTCAAAAAAGATGATAAAGTTTTGTTGGCCGTTAGTGGCGGCATTGACAGCATGGTTTTGTCGCATTTATTTAAGGTCTCGGGTTATAATTTTGCGATAGCGCATTGTAATTTTCAATTAAGAAATGAAGCATCGGAAGAAGATCATTTATTGGTTAAAAATTGGGCAGAAAAAAATAATATTGAATTTTTTGAGCAAAAATTTGATACCGCAAATTATGCCAATCAACAAGGTATTTCTATTCAAATGGCAGCGCGTGAATTGCGTTACAATTGGTTTTTTCAATTGTTAGAACAACATGGTTTTGACTATTTAGCCACAGCGCATCATCACAACGATTCTGTGGAAACTTTTTTCATTAATATTATTCGCGGAACGGGCATTGCTGGTTTGCATGGTATAATGGAAAAAAAGGAAAAACTCATTAGGCCATTAACCGCCTTTTCGAAAAATGAAATACATGATTTTGCTGTAGCGAATCAAATACCTTGGCGGGAAGACGAAAGCAATGCTTCAGATAAATACCTTAGAAATAAAGTTCGCCTGCATTTAATACCACTTTTAAAAGAAATTAATCCAGAAATTGAAAAAGTAACTGGTAATAATATCGAGCATTTTAAAGCTTGGGAAAATAGTTTCGAAAAAATACTGAAAACCATTGAACCACATGTTTTGACAGAAAATGGCTCAGGAATTTCAATTCCTTTTTCTGTTATTTCTAATTATGGTCTCGATGAACTTTCATTAGCTTTTTATTTGAAAAAATTTGGCTTTAATTACAGTCAATCTTCCAACATTTTTAAAGCCATTTCATTGGAAGTAGGCAAACAATTTTATAGTGAAAATTTTACTTTATTGGTAGATAGACATTCATTACAAATTGAAGCAAAAATTGAAAAAAAAGAGGAGGTTTATTTTATTACAGAAAAGCAATCAGAAATAAATTCCCCGATTCACTTAAAACTGAATGGCGTTGAGACTTTCGATAAAAGTTTAAACAGTAAAAACCTAATTCAATTAGATGCTGATTTGTTAACTTTTCCATTAAAATTACGCCAATGGCAACCAGGTGATTATTTCCATCCTTTTGGCATGAAAGGAAAACAAAAATTGAGCGATTTTTTTATCAATCAAAAGTTATCTCTGTTCGAAAAACAAAAAATTTGGTTGCTCGAATCCAATAATGAAATTGTGTGGGTTATTGGTTACAGAATGAGCGAAAAATTTAAGATTAATGAAAAAATTAGAAATATTTTACGAATAGAATATTTAACTCAAATTACACAATCTTATTAGAAACTTTTTTGCTTAACAATTTCTTGTTTTTATTGAATTCAGATTAATAACCGCAGTGTTTTAATCTAAAGATGTCAGGGCTACGCCCCTTGATTATCACTATTAACTTATTGCATTACGAAGAAAACAGGGCTAAGCCCCTTCTTACTGTTGCAGTCAATTTATCTTGTTACTAAAAAAACAAGGCTACACCCCTGAATTTTGAATTTGAAGCATAATTTCCAAGTTTTTAATCTTAGTTCAAAATAATCATCGGCATAGCTCTGACATCTCACTTAGTTGATGACAGCTTAGAGGGTTATGACCGATTCGAGTTAGATTTTTTTAATTCAAAACCTTTTCTCTCAAAAACCATTTGCTGCAAAGCTCTAGTTTTTGATAATTTTTCGATTTAATGTAAGAGCCTAAAACATGATTTTGAGTTTCAGGAAAATTGAGTTTAATCTTTTTTTCACTTGCTAATTGCTTAAACATTTTGTGCATTGCAGGCACAGAAACTACTTGATCGCATTCATTTTCGTTGCGATAATAATAACCTACAAAAACAGGAATTTTAATTTTTTCGAAGGTTTCATTGGTCATAGTTGCTTCTAAAAACTCTTGCAATTGCACCAGCGATTCTAACCTTTGGTTTTTGGTAGTCCAATAATTTTGGGTCAAACTATCAGCTTCATATCCTCTTTTATTACCTCCAAAAACAGTTTCAGCAATTTTTAAACCCCACGGCTTATTGAGCAAATAAGCAGTTTTATCATGGATTTCAATATTGGGCGAATACAGAATTAATCCTGCAATTTTATCTGGAAAATCGGCTGCTAATTTCAAAGCCAATGTTCCTCCAGTTGAAGTGCCTACAACAATTACTTTTTTACCTAGTTTTTCGCCAATAAACAAAGCTTCTTTGGCCGATAGATAAAGGTTTTCTGCTGTTATTTCAAGCATATTTTCACCGTTTTCAATGCCATGACCCACCAATCTGCTCAAAAATAAATTGGCTTGAATGTATTTCGCTAAGTTTTTATGCACGGGTTCGCCTTCTGCCCAAGTAGCTGAATAACCATGCAAATAAACAATAGCCCATTCGGTTTGTGTTTTGTTTGCACTATCAGCCCAAATAATTCTGGCTTGATTGTCAGGTTTTAGAAACTCAACATGTTTTTCTGACGAGTTTATCCAAGTTTCCAAAGTATTTAAATTACCTGGAATTTCTGGAACGGAACTATCAAAATTAGGCGCACTAGGTTTGGGACCCATTAAATAAATAATTAAAATGAGTCCTAAAAATATGCCTACAAATGCGCTAAATTTTTTCACTATTTCACATTTATATTACCAGAACCTTCAATTTTGAAGTCTTTTTTTTCTGGATTACCATACACATCAATATTTCCTTTTCCGCTTAGGTTGGCGTCAATCGATTCTACTGCTTGCACCACTACTAGATTTGTGCTTGAATCTTTAATATCAACTTTGTTGGCTTGAAGCGCCTGTGCATCCAACTCAGCATTTCCACTAATTTTAATATCAACACGATCACAATTTCCTTGCAACACCGTTTTGCCACCCCCAGAAATATTAGCACTTAAACGCGATGCATTAATTAAAACTTTAGCCGAACCATATCCTTTTTTCACCAAGTCGAATTTTTCGGAATTGATAGGCGCAATTACTTCGGTATTAAATGCCGACTGAATTTGAAGTTTTTCTAAAGTAACATACTTAATGGTTACCACAATGTTTTTAGCACGTTTTAGTTTGCTTTTTCCTTTTATCTGCAATTTACCACCTTTACTGGTAACCACAACCAAGGCGCGGTAAGCTTCATCGCCCGAAATTTCTACTTCTGGCTTCAAGCCGTTTACTATTTTTACTTCACAAGGAATTTTGCTAATTATTTGGGTAAAAGCCTCTACATCTCTCACTTCCGACAATTCAGTTTGTGCTTTTACTTGAAAAGCAGCCATTACAAATAGGCTTAATAACACTTTTTTCATTTTATTCGATTTTAGTTAACTCAAATTTAATTTTCACTGGTTTTCCGTTGTATGGCCCTTCAATAAAGGCTTCTATTTTGTTTAAGTCAATTAATTCATAACCAATTTTTTTAGGAAAATCATGCAATTCGTTTTCAAATAAAATACTACTATCAGTAATTAAAATAGATTGAAAACTAACGGCATCTTGTTTTTGGGGATACAATAAAGTAGGCGTATAAAAAAAATTATTGCCCACTTTTATAATGCTTATTGTTTCCTTTAAAATGGTGTCTTTCCCTTTTATTTGGTAGTTTTTACCTTCATAAATCAATTGATTAAATTGCCATTCCTCAAAGGTATTGTCTTTCGCATCGCCCACTTGCCACTTTCCAATCAACCACGATAATTGCGTAAGGCTGTTTTGCGAAAATGTTTCTTGGCAAAAAAGAAAAATAATGAAGGAAAATAATAATCTCATCGGGTTGTTTCTATTTCTAAAGGTAATGCTTTTGTTTTGTTTTTCTTGTTAAATATGTACTTCAAGCCAATTCCGAAAGAAAGTACAGGAAATTCTTGAATAACATTAAAACTGGTGTAAGTATTAATTTTCACTGTTTTACCTACATCATACAACACTCCGAAAGTGGGGCGAATGGTAAATAAAAATTCTTCTTCCAATGTTTCGGTATCTTCTGGCGGAAGCACTTCAAAAGGAATATCAACAAAATCTTCAATAAATGATAAATCAATTCCTGAATTGGTATAATTAGATATGGTTTTGATGTAAGTCATTCCCAAGCCCAAATCGAAATAAGGCGCAAATCCTGTTCGGTTTAATTGCACCCTTCCGTTTAACATCACAGGTACCATTTGGGTTTCGAAAGAGCGGGTGATTTCAATAGGAAAAATAACCAAATTAATGGATTCTTCAGTTGATCGACCTGCGCCAAAATCCATACCTGAAGTTAGTCCTACCGAAGCAAAATCGTTTAGTTGTTTGTAGGCGCTGAGTCTGAAACCCACAAAATTTGAAGTTGTTTCGCTAAAGTCGCTGAAAGGAAGAGAGACTTGTCCGGCAGCTTCAATACTTGTTTGGCCAAAGCCAGAAAAACTGGCTGCCAGAGCTGGAAATAGAAGGATTTTTTTATACAATTTCATAGGGTTTAAATTTTTTGAAAATTAATTAAATTCAATTTAGGTATTATTAAATATTGCTTAGTTTTTTTGAAATAGATTAGAATTACATTTGCCGCAAATTAAAATTGAAAATGGAAAATAAAAAAATACCGGTGGTTGTTTATGCCGAAAGCACACCAAATCCGGCCTCAATGATGTTTGGCACCAATCAAACTTTGGTAAAAGGAGGTATTACACTTGAGTTTACCAATAAATCGCAAACCAAAGGCGCTCCGTTGGCTGCGCAATTGTTCGACTTGCCATTTGTAACCAAAGTTTTTATTTCGGGCAATTTTGTAACCGTTACCAAAAATGAAAGTATTAGCTGGCAAATGGTGGTTTTGGATGTGCGCGAGTTTATTCAAGAATTTTTGCAAAATGGCAACCAAGCTGTGGTGGCGGTAATTACCGAAGAAGAAGCACCCAAAACGGAAGAAGAAAAAGCGGAAAATCATATTTCAGCACCTGCATTTCACACCCGCCCAATAACTGAAATTGAAGAAAAAATAGTTGAAATTTTAGAAGAATACATTCGTCCGGCAGTGGAAGGCGATGGAGGTGCAATCCATTTTAAATCATTTGACGAAGGCCAAGTAACTGTTGTTTTAAGAGGCGCTTGTTCAGGATGTCCATCATCGACTTTAACGCTCAAAAACGGCATTGAAAACTTGCTTACGCGAATGGTTCCTGAAGTGAAAGAAGTAGTAGCCGAAGCTGGGTAAAACCCAAAAAAATTTAATCATATTTTTACAAAAAAGCCAGTTCCAAAAGAGCTGGCTTTTTTGTTTAACCCGAATTAAGCATTAGGAATGTCAAATGCTTTCAGCCGAAGGCGTATCGGGTTAATCCCGCATTAATGATTGTTTAGGCTTTTGAAAATAAGCCTATTTACAATCATTTTTGCGATTACGCAATTCTATTGCGTAATTTGGATTTATGCGATGGTTTATAATTTGATTTATTATTTGAAGTTCAGATTTAAATGTTTTATTTCGTGAAGGAGTGAGGGGTGGGATATAATAGTGGTTTGTCCTAATTTAAAAAACTAGTGAAAGTTTTACTTTGAATACTATTTAAGCGTAATATTCAGCCTTAACAAATAATTTCTGAATACAAAAATGTTAGAAGTCTTAAACAATAGAACCGAACATACCCACGAAAATGAACAGTTTCGTAGGGTCGTAAATATAATTGAAGCAACCTTTGACAAGTTGGGTTATTCTGGAATATTGATTGGAAATCCATTCAATGAAATATACTCTCGTTTTCGTGCTGATGCTATTTTGTATTATAACAATGGGCTAATTTTGATTGATTTCAAAGATTATAAAGGAATAATCAAATTACCCTCAAATGAAAACGAATTTCATTCAGCAAAGTGGCATAATGAAAGTCTAAAAGACAGAAGTAGATTAGAAATAAAAGCAGGTGCGAGTTTTATCAATCCATTTAGACAATTGGTTTCTTATCGCAATGCCTTTAGAGAATTAGTTGAGAAAAACAAATATTTTGAAGGTATAAACCCCGCAAGAGTTTGTATTGCTAATATTTTTTCTGGACCAATTGAAATATCTAATGAAGTGCCAAGAAATCTACCCTATTACAAACTTATTCAAGAATCTGAGTTAGGTAACTTTCTTAATGTTTATGGCAGTGAAATTACTTATAGAGAAGAAATTGCAAAAGTATTAAAATCCATTTTCCCTGCCGAAAAATGGATTAATAATATAGAAATCTCCACTTCTAAAACTGTCATTGAAAAGCAAGTAAAAAGAATTGTCAATGACGTTGAGAAAAATATTGTTGATTTTCTCAAGGAAGAAAATAGTGGAATTCTCATTTTAGAATCAATGAATGCTGAAGATAGAGATTCTTGGTTGCGATTTATTACTACCGAAGCTGTGAATCACAATATCCCTCAAATTGAAAAATGGTCGCACTCTGCAAGAATTAGTAAGAAAATCCAAAGACGAAGTAACATAGAAACAGAAGGAATTTATAGTATTATTTATGGCGGTTCAGATATTGAAGGGCAAAATGAAAATTCCGACAAAGAAGAACAAGAAGAAGAATTATCAGAAGTTATTCCTTTAAAATCAAGTAAAGATATTGATGAGAAGGCATTGATTGTAGTTGCCGAAGCACATTTAATAAGTCGTAGTTTAAGTCAATCTGAGCTATTAAGGTTTGGTTCAGGTAGATTATTAGAAGATGTTATCAAATTTCTCAATCCTCAAAGTGAACGCAAAATTGTATTTATTGGCGACCCTTATTCACTGACATTTGGAAAAGACGAAGATTCCGCATTGAACTTGGAAACTTTGTCTGAATTATACAATAAAGACAAAATTAAACACTACCGTAAACCAATAGACAAGAAATATTCAGATGGAAAAGAAAAATTGCGAACTGATTTAGCAACCAACATTGAAAAATCGCTTTTCAATAATTTGAATTATAGTTTTGATGAAAGTACACTAATAGATTTAAAAGACGATAACCAAAGAATTCAAAATTTACATTTGTGGTTTTCTAAGCCATTTTCTAATGACCCAGATAATGCAGTTTTATTCTATTCAAAAAAGGATTGCCTAAAAACTAACAAATGGATAAAAAAACAATGTCTGAGAAATGGAGAAAGTTTGGGGATTGGTGATTTACTAATTGTAAACAACAATGTTTCTATTCCTGATGAAACTGGCTACCAATTTCCCAAGCGAATTGTAAATGGAATGTTTTTGACAGTAGTATCCGTAAATGAAACAATATCAGAATCAAAATATTTTGATAAATACAAAAAAACTATATTATTATCCTTTACAAAGCTTCGTGTAAAATGTCTTAGTTTGTTAGGTTCTCCTGAAACCGATATTTGGATTCTAGACAATTATTTTAATAGCGAAGATGATTTAACAAAAGAAGAACAAATTGCTTTTAGAGTTTTTGTGAATAATAAAATCAATGCGGAAAAATCAAAAAGAAAATTTACTGAGTGCCAAGAATATCGTCAATTGTTAGAAGATACTCGATATAAAGCCCTTTCCGAAGAAGATAAACTCTTTATTAAGGATAATTATCACGATTTGAGAAAATTCAAAAAAGAGCAAGTTAATGCCAAAAATGTTCTCAAATTTTACAAATACCGGTATGACAAAAATATCTTTTTACAGATCAAAGACACAGACCCATTTGTAAATGCTGTTTTTGTTAAATACGGTTGGGCGATAACGGTTCATAAAGCAATTGGTTCTACCTATAATGAAATTATTATAAAAGGACATCGCAAAGAAAATGACGGAATTACAAACGATAGTTATTTCAGGTGGTTGTATAGTGGAATTACTTCAGGTATAAAAGTCAATATTACCTCGGCTCAAATAATAAATCCTTTTATTGATTGTGTATTCGAAGACAGTTCTGTAAGTGGCTATTCCATAAAATCAAAACAATTCCTCATTTTTGAAAATTATGAAGTTGAAACAAAATATGCAGATAAAGTTCAATCAATTGAAAACAAAAATGTAATAGGCGCTATTTGTAAAATTTCAAAATTGTTGGAACAAAATGGTTATTTACTTGAAAGCTCAAAAAAATATTCTGAATACTTTACAAAAGCTCTTTACTCTATCCCTCAAAGCGACAATAAACAATTGATTTTAAATATTGACAACAAAGGTTCAAAGGATAATTTTGCTGTTGTAAATATTCGTATTGAAAGCCTTAATGGAGCAGATGAAATTATTGTAAAATCGTGCATTGAAGATTGTTTTGAGCAAAAACAAAGCGTCTTTTCTATATCAGATGACAACCCAGAATTACCGAAAGATTTTCGGGAAGAAATTTATTCTGCCTGGTTTGAAAATTGCAAGAATGAAAACATTAACCTTAAAATAATACAAAGCCATAATAATCAAGATATTTTTCGTGCGACTTCCGAAAAGGATAATTTGACTTTTAGAGTTTGGTATGGAACAAGTGAAAAAAATCATACAAAAGGATTTTTTTCAAAAATTGAAGTTTTAGAAAAAACATCCCAAAATTTGGCTAATGAAATTAATGACCTTCTAAAAAAGTACTTATAGCAACATAATTATGAAAGATATTGAAGATATATTTTTTAACGAAGACTGGAATGGTTTTCTTAAGGTAGTAGCCGAAAATAAAGATATTATTTCAATCATAAATCCTGCTGACCTTGCTTGGAAGCGGTTTCAATATCAGTTATCCGAAAATGGAAAAACAGATTTAATTCCACCGTTTGGTAATTTTACAGAGCTCTTAAAAGTAATAGAGCATTGTAAAAACAATGGTCTTTTAGGTTTGACAATTCCACAGGCAACAGTATTTCAACAATTTGAGCAAATCGAATATTTATTATCACAAGGACACAATATTGACGAACAAGAGTTTGGAGAAACAACAGGTTTGTTAGTTGCAGCTGCACTAAATGACTATGACCTTGTAAAATTTTTTATTGATAATGGTGCATTTGTTTCATTTTACGACCAAGACAATTTTGAGGCAATTGATTTAACTACTTCTGATGAAATTGTTCAACTATTAAAACAGCATAATTGTAAGACAAAGGAACAAAGACAACAAGACTATGATGAGTACTGTGAAGCAAAAGAAAAATTGAATATTCTAAGAGAAATAAACCTTTCATTTATGAAAGGAGCAGAAACTGGAAATAAGAAACAAATGGAAGAGGCTTTGCAAAGAAGCTCAGTAAGCTTTATGACTTTAAATTTTGCATATCCAATTAACGGTTGGACGGCATTACATTATGCAGCTAAAAATAATGATAAAGTGGTTTTTAACTTTTTAATAGACCTAGGAATTGATATAGCAAAAAAGAATTTAGATGGTTTTACTGCAATTGAATTAGCAAATAAATTAGGTCATATAGAATTATTAAATTAAAAATATTTTGAATGGACTCTAAAACTGTTTTCGCACTTAGAAATGAAGCCAAAGATTTAGAAGGAATTTCAAAACTTAATAAATTAACCGAGGCATTGAATCTTTCAAAAAGATTATTTTCATCCGAACCTTATGATGACTGGATTCAAAAAGCATTTGCTTACACTTTAATTGATTTAAGCAAATACTACATCGCTAATAATAACCTCAATCAAGCAGGTATTTATTTTAACAGACTAATTTCTATTGACTTTCAGGAGATTGACGAAATAATTGAAAATCAAAAAAGCTTCCTTCGTCCAAGAATAGATATCAATTATTCTGAGGTTCAAAAAGCCGAAGAATTTAGTAAGAACGGGAAAAATCAAGAAGCATTAAGTATTTTTAAAAATCTAATTTTTCAAAACAAACTTACTGAATTACATCACGAATCTTACGGTTGGGTAATTTATAGATATATCAAAGCCGAAGAAAACAATCTTTCATCAGTTGAAGTGCGGACATTTTTGAGAGATTATATGTACTTAAAAAATGAAAGACCGTCAATGCTTCATTCTATGATTTTAAACTTTGCTTTAAATTATTCCAAAACTCATAGTGATTTTAAATTTTACAGTTTCTTTCTTTTGTGGAATCCAGTCAATCTTCGTTACGAAGATTTGCGTGATGGATATAAAGAAGGCAAAAGCATTCCCTCTCTTATTTCAAGAATTTGTAAAGAATTTGTAAACACAAATACTGAATTTGATATTGAGGACTTTTTAGACAAAGTAGACTTATACAAAGAAACTGTTTTAGACTTTATTAGGGAAGCATATTTTTGGAATATTTTTAATGCTCACAAGGAAAATAGATTTTCCGATTTGTGGAATTTATTTGAGAAATACAATGTTAACTATTCAAAACACGGACAATCAAAGTGGCATTCCGAAATTTTAAATCTTGCTGAAAGATTTATGAAAGAAAATGACGAAAGGCATTTTCTTAACTTTTTCAAAAATTGGAATCCTGAAAATTTAAGATCTGATGATTGGAAAGAAACAAAAAAAGATGAACATACATACAAGCCATTGGCAATAAAAGCAATTAAAAAGGCTTTTGAAGTTCTGAAAACTCAAACATCTGAACAGAATTTATCTTGGCTAATACAGCCTTATGAAAAAGCTATCAAATTATTTCCCGATGATGAATGGTTACTGAGAGAAAAAGCCTTACTACACTTCAAAAACAATGAATTAGATCTAGCAATCAAAATATATAAACAACTTGTTTTGGAACTTGCAGACAAACATTACGTTTGGCAAGAGTTTTCAGACTGTATTGTTTCTGATAATTCTTTAAAAATCGGAATGTTGTCAAAAGCTTTGAGTTTAGAAAAAAACGAGGACTTTTTAGGCGACATTCATTTAGATTTGGCAAAATTGCTAATTGACGAGAATTTACTAGAAAATGTACTTGTAGAGCTTGAAGCTTATAAGAAACATAGAGAATTAAAAGGCTGGAAATTGTCGTCACTTTATGAAGACTTGTCTAAAAAAGTAAGTTCAGTTAAACTATGTTTAACTGACAATCGGGAACTATACAAAAAATTCAGTCCTTTTGCTGAGAACTTCGCTTATGCTGATTTTCATTGGACTGAAGTAGTTTTGGTTGATAAATGGAAAGACGATAAAGGAAAAGACCGCTTAACTTTTACAGATGGAAAATCAATAGAGTTTGTAATCAGTAAAAATCGTTTTGAGATATTGAAGCAATCAGAATTAGGACAAATTTTAAATTTCAAACTTCACAAGCAAGAAATTAAAAAAGAAGTTGAAGCAAAGTTCGCTTTGTTTGGTAAAACTGTTGTTACAGAATACAAGTATATTCCACTAGTTGTTGAAAAATCAGAAAAGAAACATTGGGAAATTTTAGAAGACGTTTTTGCTATTATTGATTACATAAACAAAGAAAAAAATATAATTCACGCAATTTCAATGGAAAGCAAAGAAGTCTTTTTCCCGCAAATCAAAAGTGAATTACAAATTGGAGATTTCGTAACAGCAAAGAGCTACGTCAAAAAAGTAAAAGACGAGCAAAGAACAGAATTACGGCAAATCCAAAAAATTGATATAGAAACTTGTATTTCTAAATTTCATGCTCAAATTGCTATTGTTGATGGAGTAAACGAACAGAAACAATTATTTCACTTCTTTATTTCTTCATGGTTGCATGGAATTATAAAATATAGCGAAACCAACCTTAGACCAAATGAAGGTGATTTCATCAAAATATGGTGCGTTACAAAGCTTAACAAAGAAAGCCAATTAAAACTTAAAGTATTAAAAGTTGAAAATACTATAGAAATAGATAAATCTTTAGCTAAGGATGTGTATGGAATATTAAAGGTAAAATATAGAAATAACGAAAGTTTAGAGGATTTCGATAAATCTATTTTCTTCTTAGAGAGTTATAAATCTGATGAGGATTGGAAGAATGCTATAATATATAAATATTTTAAGAAATATAATTTATACCCAAAAAATGAAGAAGTCAATAAGATTTTTGAAATTACCAATGAATTACTAAAAAACGACCAAATTTTAGATGCCAAAGTTTTAATGAGTGAAGAAAATAAACACAATGAAAATAAAGAAATATCAAATAAAGAATGTGATGAGATATCAGATGAAATGTTTGATGAAAAAGGTAAACTACTTATAGATAAGCTTTATCCAGATTTATTTAAAGATAATGAATCGAAGAATCAGCTTTCTGATGCAATAGAATTTGACGATTACTTATTAGATATTGCAATAACTGTAATTAAAGATAATAAAGAAATAGAAAACGAATTAATTACAAGAAACACAAAATTGAAATTTCCAGATTTCGCTTTCATAGAAGATTACCATGTTCCTAAATATATTTTAGAAAAAAACAACATTACTAATGATTGTAAAGTTAAAGCAAGAATTGTTTATGCAAATGGCAAATGGCAAGTAAAACAGATTAAAAAAATGTAATATTAAATGAGTAGTTAATGTTTTTAATATTATTAACAAGGATAGGGATTAAAAATAAAAAAGCAGTATAAAACCCATCATTTTAATTTAGAATACATAAGAATAAAATTTAATAAATAATTTGAAAGCACAATTGAGAATTTAGAAAAGAGTTGGATGGAAAAAAGAATTCAATTTAAAAGGCAAAAACGTTTCGATTTAGAGACTCAATTTTGGCAACGGACATTTGCTTTCGCAATAGACTTCTTAATCTTAAATTTTATCATCATTCCCATTTTCGCTAGTGTAATGTATTTTTTCAATATCATTCAAATTGAAGAAATGAATGATATATCGACCGATAGTTTATCTCCATTTTTAAACTTGAATAAATTAATTTCAGTTGAATTACAGCTTTTGATTTTTATACTTTACTCATCTTTCATGGAGAGCTCTAGTTTACAAGGAACATTCGGAAAATGGTTTTTAAGATGTAAAGTTTGTGATACGGATAATAATAAAATCTCCTTGCTCAAAGCACTTTTAAGAAATTCATTGAAGTTAATTTCAATTGCATCTGTAATTGGTGTTGCTATTATTGATATGAATCCCAAAAGGCAAGCACTTCATGATTTAATTGTGAAAACTGTTGTGAATAGAATATAACTCTTTCATGAATTATCTTTCCTTCATTAAAGGCCAAATAATATTAGGAAGAGAAGATATATTACTAGGTATTTATTTCTTTTAAAATTGTATATTTCTTGTCTAAGAATTTTTAAATACATTCATAAAAGATAAATCACAGATTAAAAATTAGAAAAATGAAAAAATCAAACTTCTTTTCGGGCTTAAAACTCAAAACAAATTGGGGTATTGTAATATTACAAGTCGCATTTTTATTGTTCGCTAAAGCTGGACTTTCCCAAAGCCCTGAACTGTTTGAAGATAGGGTGTTAATTGACAATATTTCCGTTCCTTGGGGCTTTACGTTTATCAATCATAACGAGGTTTTATTTACTGAAAAACAGGGAAAAGTTTTTCGATATATTATTTCTACCAATACTCTTACTGAAATAAGCGGTGTTCCAATTGTTTCGCTAAATGGACAAGGTGGGCTTTTGGATATTGCACTGCATCCAAATTTTAGCATGAACAATTTTGTTTATCTCACTTATGCCGTTGCCGCAACCGGTGGACAAACAACAGCTTTAGGCAGAGGAACGCTTGTGGGCAACCAACTTCAAAACTTCACGGAGTTATTTAGGGCTTTGCCTGTTCTTAATTCAGGCGTTCATTTTGGCAGCCGAATTGTTTTTGACAATAATAATTTGCTATACATGTCAGTTGGCGATCGCGGAGAGCCTGATAATGCACAAAACAAAAACAATCATCTAGGAAAAGTATTACGATTTAATGATGATGGAACGGTTCCTGCAAACAATCCTTTAGTAGGAGTTGCTAATACAAAACCTGAAATTTTTTGTTGGGGAAATAGAAACATTCAAGGGATGGCTATGAACCCAGCAACGGGAGAAATATATGCGCACGAACATGGCCCTAGAGGTGGAGATGAACTTAATTTGATTAAACCAAACACTAATTACGGTTGGCCCGAAGTTACATTTGGCATCAATTACGATGGCACTCCCATATCACCAGATACAAACCTTCCTGGGATGGAACTTCCACTTACTTATTGGGTTCCGTCTATTGCCCCAAGTGGTATGACTTTTATCAATACAGGACAAGCGATTGATGAAGCCAATATTTTAATTGGAGCATTAGCTGGCTCTCATATTCATTGGCTAAAAATGAAAGACTATAAAAAAGAATCATTCACAAGAAGTATGAATGGGTATGCGCGCTTTCGCGATATAAGGCAAGCACCTGATGGTAAAATTTATGCCATGACTGAATCTCCAAACCGTTTTGTGTTATTGCGTTCCAATGTTCCCATAATTACTTCCATAGCTAACGAAAGCATTATTGAAGAAGAAAAAGATAAATTATATCCAAATCCTAGTTTTGGAAACAGCACATTGTTATTTGATATTCCAAACAATCAAAATGTTTCTGTGAGGATATATAATTCCAAAGGACTTTTGGTTAAGGAATTAATCTCTCAACCCTATTCTAAAGGCCAACACTTATTAGAAATAGAATCCGATAAATTACCTCAAGGTTTTTATTATATAGAAATAGACAAAGGAGCGTCAAAGAAACTTTTGAAATTCATCAAAATTTAGGGAACGAATATTATTTAAGTTGAAAGTTAAAGGTTAGAATTTAGAAGGTTTAGAAAGACAAAAATCATTAAGTTTTAAAATTATCTCTAAAACCACATAGAGACATAGACTTGAGGTAATACTATTTTTTAGAAAGGACTGAAATTCTGGTTATGACAACCGATGAATATTTAAAAAAATAGCGTTTTTGTAATATATTAAAGTTATACAATGGCCTCTTATCGAAGTATTTATAAATACAGAATTAAATCTACTCAATAAGAAACTGAAATTAATTCAATAACTTTCATTAACCAAAAATAAATCTATTTTTGATAACCAAACTTGAATATAAGATTGTATAAAAGAGAAACGCCTCTTGAGGGAGGCGTCAGACCAAGGATACTATCCTTGGTGAAGTTCTTGGCTGCAAACGTAACGACTTAATTTTGAAAATGCAATACGATAATCAAAAAAAAGAAAGAGTAATAGCCTACGTAGATGGGTTTAATCTTTATTTTGGCATAAGAGAAGCTGGTTTTGATAAATGCAGATGGTTAAATATAAAAAAACTAGTGGGGAGTTTCCTACAATCCAATCAGCAATTGGTTGGAGTAAAATACTTCACGAGCAGAGTTAGTAATAATCCAGATAAACAAAAAAGACAATCAACCTATTTAGATGCTTTGGCAAGCATAGATGTTGAAATATTCTATGGTAATTATCAGGATAACGATTTGGAATGCAAAAGATGTGGCAATGTTTGGAAATCTGCCAAAGAGAAAATGACAGATGTAAATATTGCCACAGCAATTATAGTGGATGCTTTCAAAGATAAGTACGATATGGCAATGTTAATTTCTGGTGATAGTGATTTAACCCCACCCATTAAGGAAGTTCATAGTCTTTTTCCAAACAAGCGAGTTTTGGTAGCCTTCCCACCTAAAAGACACAATAACTCTATGGCTATTGTAGCTAAAGGCTCATTAATCATAGGTCGAAAAAAATTAGTAGATGCACAGTTTGACGAAGAAGTGGTCAGTAAAACTGGATACAATTTAAAAATACCTAAGGAATGGAAATAATTTATTGGAACAAGTTTTAATTGGAAGATAATATCATATTTTCATAATCAAAGATCAAAGTATTTTTCAACTTACATCTATTATCAGCGGCTTAACTCTTTTACAGACATCAGCAATTAAAACTACCTTTGAGAATGTCTCCAAATCATTTCAATATATTAGGTTTAACAACTGAGCAGGTAAACGCTGCGCGAAAAAAGTTTGGACAAAACAAATTAGCTTATAAAAAGAGTAAAAATTTCTTTGAAACCCTAAAACGAATTGTCAAAGACCCAATGATGATTTTGCTGCTAGTGGCTTCGTCCATTTATTTTATAAGTGGCAGAATTGGTGACGGCATTTTTTTGAGTGTTGCCATTGTATTTCAAACTTCTATTTCATTGTTTCAGTATTCAAGAAGCAAAAATGCTTTAGAAAAACTGAAAGAGTTTTCTCAGCCAAATTGTAAGGTGATTAGAAATGGAAAAGTAGAAGAAATTAAAAGTGAAGATTTAGTAGTTGGCGACAGTCTAATGGTTGAAGAGGGCAGCTCCATAATGGCAGATGGCTACATTATCCACTCCAATGATTTTTCGGTAAACGAATCTATCCTAACAGGCGAATCATTCGCAGTTTTTAAGGACAAAATAAAACAGGATAATTTAATTTATAGCGGCACAACGGTAGCAAGTGGTTTGGCTGTTGCCACCATTACTGCTATTGGCAACGAAACCAAACTTGGCAAAATCGGAAGCAGTTTAGAAAGTATAAAAGAAGAAAAAACACCTCTTGAATTGCAAATTGCCAATTTTGTAAAAAAAATGGCCATTACTGGAGCCATTGTTTTTGTTATTGTTTGGGTAATCAATTATTGGCATTCTCTAAATTTATTAAACAGCTTATTGCAATCGCTCACCTTAGCTATGAGCATTTTGCCAGAAGAAATTCCAGTTGCCTTCACCACTTTTATGGCTTTGGGTGCTTGGCGTTTAATGAAAATGGGAATCGTTGTAAAACAAATGAAAACGGTTGAAACATTAGGCAGCGCAACGGTTATTTGTACTGACAAAACAGGAACCATAACTGAAAACAAAATGAGTTTTGCTAAGCTTTTTTTGTTGTCATCAAATCAAATTTCTGAGCCCCATAAATCTTTGACCGATGATGAAATACAGCTTATTAAAATAGCGATGTGGGCTAGCGAACCAATGCCATTCGACCCAATGGAAAAAGCACTGCACGAAACATACAGCGATTTAGTGAAGCTGGATGAACGTCCACATTACAAATTGGTTCATGAATATCCTTTAGGCGGAAAACCTCCTATGATGACGCATGTTTTTGAGGATAACAAAGGTGATAGAATCATAGCCGCTAAAGGCGCACCAGAAGCTTTAATGAATGTTTCGAGTCTTAAAGATGCTGAAAAACTACAAATAAATGAGGCTATCAAAACCTTGGCTAATGATGGCTATAGACTATTAGGTGTAGGAATGTCAAATTTTGAAGGCAACACTTATCCGCCAAAACAACAAGATTTGAATTTTCAATTTATGGGAATTGTGGCATTTTATGATCCTCCGAAAAAAAATATTGAGAAAGTACTAAATGATTTTTACCGAGCGGGTATAGCCGTAAAAATTATAACGGGCGATAATGCTGCAACAACTGCTTCCATCGCAAAACAGATTGGGTTTAGAAATTTCGAAAAAACCATTACTGGCGATGAGTTAATGACGTTAAACAACGAAGAGTTAAAAAACTGTGTTATGGAGACTGGTATTTTTACGCGTATGTTTCCTGAAGCCAAATTAAAAATAATTAATGCCTTAAAAGAGAACAATCAAATTGTGGCTATGACTGGCGATGGTGTAAACGATGGCCCAGCCTTAAAAGCTGCGCATATTGGAATTGCCATGGGCAAAAAAGGAACGGAAATTGCCAAACAGGCCGCATCATTAATTCTTTTAGATGACGATTTATCTAAAATGGTGAATGCAGTGGCTATGGGAAGAAAAATTTACACCAACCTAAAAAAAGCGGTTCAATACATTATTTCAATTCACATTCCTATCATCTTAACTGTATTTATTCCTTTAGCTTTGGGATGGATTTATCCAAACATTTTTTCGCCTATTCACATCATTTTTTTAGAAATAATAATGGGGCCAACCTGTTCCATTATTTATGAAAATGAACCAATGGAGAAAAACACCATGCATCTGAAACCTAAAGCATTAACAAATACTTTTTTCAATTGGAAGGAATTGTCAATAAGCATCATACAAGGATTGGTGATAACAGCCGGAACATTATTTGTTTACCAATATTCAGTAATGAACAACTATACCGAAGAACTTACAAGAACAATGATTTTCACGGTTTTAATTACTGCCAACATCTTTCTTACTTTAATTAACCGATCTTTTTATTACTCCTTATTTACAACTTTGAAGTATAAAAACAACATGGTTTTGTTTATCATTTTCACAACCATTTCCCTTGTAGGGCTTATACTTTACCTACAACCATTAACTGATTTTTTCGAATTTGAAACACTAAATTTATGGCAATTATTAACTTGCATAACAATAGGTTTTATATCCGTTATTTGGTTTGAAGTAGTAAAATTAATTAAACGCGCAAAAAGCGATTCAGAAATAATAAGTTAGATACGTTTCCATTAAACTACGATATTGTTAAATATCCATTTTATATACCTAATATTAAATTCATACTGTTATTACATCCATAATTTACTATAGTATTGTTCTTGGAGGCTTTTGCTAAGTAATCACAAAAAAAAATTAGAAAATAATAAATACATTTTGCATCAATTCATTTAAATTGGGAAGTAATAATTCAAAAAAAAATGAAAAAAACTTCGCTACTGATTGTTATGTTGGCTGCTTCATTTTTATTGAGCGCACAAGCTATACCTTATGATTTTGGTTCTTGTTTTAGCAAGGCCAATAAAAATTCTATTGAAAATAAAATCGACAACTTTAAAACGAGAGTAAGCGCAGAAACAGGTTGTGAAAAAGATAAACTTAGTTTTACAATTGATGAGTATTACACGGTATTTTACACCAAACCCTGCAAGCATTTGCCTAAGAAAATTACATTTGATGCCTGTGGTGAAAAAAGAACCTATCAACACAATGAACTTAGCGGTTCCATTTCGTATTGGCTACTAGGGAGTTGGTCCTTAGAAAAAAAATGAGCCTAAATTTTGAAACATTTTAAACCTATAGCTTTTGAAGCATTAAAAAAAAGTTGATGGAAACAAAAAACAACATAGGGGCTGAATTAGCAATTCGATTGAATGAAGTTTTTTTAAATGGGAAATGGATTGCTAACACTAATTTTAAGGCACAAATTGATGATTTAAATTGGTCACAAGCGACCCAAAAAATAGGCAATTTAAACTCCATAGCGGCTTTAACATTTCATGTAAATTACTACCTAGCAGGTTTAATTAAGTCATTTGAAACCGGAAAACTTGAAATCAGTGATAAGTTTAGCTTTGATCTCCCTCCTATTCAATCAGAAGCCGAATGGCAGTTGCTGAAAGATGAATTTTTAACCAATGCGCAACTTTTCGCCAATTGTGTTCAAAAAATGCAAAATGATTTATTTATACAAGATTTTATTGATAAAAAATATGGCACTTATTTGCGAAACATTGAGGCAGTTATCGAGCATAGTTATTATCATTTAGGTCAAGTTTCACTCCTCAAAAAAATGATATTAGTATAAAAAATTAAGCCTTGCGGGCAATTAAATTGTTAGTTAAATAATAAAATTTCAAACTGTTGACTAAAATTGGCGTAAAAAACAAAATAGCTTTATTTTTCGCTTTCCTAAATTCAATTCTTAATTATTTTACCAATCGAATACTCAACCAAACAATGAAACCTCTACTACTTTCTATTTTTTGTATTGTTTTTAACTGCTCAATCAATGCTCAGTCGCCAAGCAATGATAGCAGTTCTGCAATGGAACGCATTTTTTTACCTGCTTTAGAAATAGGTTATGTGCACAATAACTCAACCGATTTGTTAAATGGCATAATGATAAAAACTTCCATAGAATACAGACTTTCAAATGTTAAGGGAATTTTTTTTCGATTAAACTATGATACTTATGACGTAAGGTACCAATTATCTAGTTTAAATGGTTTAACCAATATTGTTGAAGGAACAGCATTTTTTTCAGATTTAATTACTGGCGCTGGCTTTAGACTAGGAACAGAAAAATGGAGATTTTTTCTACTTACTCAAGGCGGGGTAAAGTTTTACGATTATCCCAATGCAAGGCCAATTGAAAATGGATTAGCTATTGAAATGGGAAACAAATCGGCTCCTATTTTAAGACTCACCGTAGGATCAGAATATTACATCAACTCGAAAACTGCTGTCACTTTCGATTTTTTTTACGGGAATGTATTCAGCAATGAACACTTTTGGAATTCGGGCAATGGTATTATTGGCGCTTCTATTGGATTTACAACTGCTTTAAATTAATGGCTATGAAACTATTAGAAATTATTTCGAGAACCCTATTATCTGACAATTTAGAAATAAGTGCAGAGGACATTCAATATTACAAGCAAAACCCCGAAGATCTTGACCTCATTATTGATAAAGTAAATTTTAATCGACTATTTTTTATTCTCCTTTTTCTATTAGGAATTATAATCACTGTAATTTCTAAACTTTTGGAATTTTATTATGCCGATTATTTACCCTTGTTTGTAAAAGAAGTATTACTGAACATACTTTCTGAAATTGGAATTGCCGTGTTCGGTGGAGCTATTATTGCCTACCTTATTGAATTTCATAGAAATAAACAATATCAAAGAAACCTCAAATACAGAAATAAAATAAAAGCCATATTAGAAAAAGAAACGGAGAAGAGTTAAAATAACATTTGATTCTTTAAAGTGACACAGCAAATAAAAATGTTAATTGCGTGAAATTTTTTAGCGAGTATTAATAAGATTTTCCATCCCCCACTTCTCCATTTCATTTAAAACAGGTGCCAAACTTTTACCCAAATCTGTTAAAGTATATTGAACTCGTGGTGGAATTTCATTGAATTGTTGTCGCAGTATCAAACCATCCATTTCTAATTCTTTCAACTGCTCTGTTAATACTTTTCTCGACAAGCCAGGTATTCGAGCCGAAATTTCACCAAAACGCCTTGTTTCTGAGCGTAAACAATATAAAATAACTGGCTTCCATTTGCCCCCTATCAGCTGAAACATGGCGGTTACAGGACATTTTATATCAGATTTTACTGCTTGATTAGTTACCATTTTGTTACCACATTTTTATTGTTACTAAAATGTAACAGGTTACTTATTAAAACCATAATTAGTTACTTTGCGTAACAAAAGTAATTTTAAATTTTAAAAACCAAAAAAATGATTTTAGTAACTGGAGCAAGCGGCCATTTTGGAGCAGCCGCCATCAATTATTTAATAGAAAAAGGCATTAAATCAAACCAAATTAAAGCCTTAGTAAGAAACGAACAAGCGGCAAATGTTTTTGCGGAAAAATCAGTGAATACAGTAATTGCTGATTATGACAATTACAACTCACTCATTGCTGCGTTTGAAGGAGTAGAAAAGCTATTATTTATATCAAGTAGCGACCTAATAAAAAGACTTTCGCAGCATGAAAATGTAATAAAAGCAGCAAAAGAGGCTGGTGTAAAACACATTGTTTATACCAGTTTTCTAAGAAAAAACGAAAGTGAAACATCTCCGCTTTGGATGGTTGCACAATCGCACATACAAACCGAAAAATGGCTAAAAGAAAGTAACATCGATTTTACAATTTTAAAAAACAATCTTTATTTAGATTTTTTACCAGGTTTTATAGGTGAAAAAGTATTGGAAACTGGTGTTATTTATGTGCCCGCTGAAAATGGAAAAATTAGCGCAGTTCTTCGCGCTGAAATGGCTGAAGCCGCAGCCAATATTTTGACCACCGAAAATCATCAAAACAAAATCTATCACTTCACTAACACAAATGCTGTTTCATATCCTGAAATAGCTAACTATATTTCAAAATTTTCAGGTAAAACAATTAACTACATTTCACCAAAGGCTGAGGATTATAAAAAAACGTTGAGCAATTACGGATTACCTGCAGAGGCCATTGAAGTTTTTTCGGCTTTTGCAGTAGCTCAAGCCCAAGGCGAATTAGATCAAGAAAACTCAGATTTAGAAAAATTATTAGGTAGAAATCCAACTTCTATCTTCGATTTTTTGAAACAAATTTATACTAAGGCTTAATTATGTAAAATACGGAAGTGCGGGGTTTAGCTTGCACTTCCCTTTACTTTGTTATGTTTCTATATCTTAAATTCTCTGCTTTTCTAGCCATGTTTTTAAGACAATGGTTAAAAAAATCGAAACGATTAATTATCTACGGAAAATTTCAAAAAAGGGTGATATTATTTGTCGAAAACAATCAATATCAGATTGATTTATATACGTTTAAAGACTCCATTGATTCTTATCGTTATTATAGAAAAGTAATTTTTGATTATTCAAAAAAAAGCGGATTGATTAACTCAAAATACGATTTATACGATTGGTCATTTACCTATTTTCAATTTGAAGGTTACACATTTAGGGTAACACGATATGGAAATACACTGGAATGCTTAAAAAGTAAAAATTCTGTTCCAATTGATAATGTAGAAATGGATGCAGCAGAAATAATTAAGGCCTTAGCTGTTTAGTTTCCAACATTTTGTATTGATTTTAAAACCTTAGAATCAAAAAGTTATAGTCTATAATTGTGTTTCAGCTTTTTACCAATAATTTAATTATTTTATAAAATATAATAGCAATTTAAAAACAAGCCGTTAACTGGCAGTTTGTGCTTAAAATATGACATCTACAACCTTAGCGCTTGCATTCTATTTAAACAACGTCACCCAAAATGTACCGTTTTTCATCTTTGCTAATTAACACAGCAATACTAGCTCAAAAAAGCATCATTTAGCTTTAGCTAAGGTTTAAAATAAGTTGAGATTTAAGATTACAAAACAAAAATAAGTTGTCTCAGACAATGCTCTCACAACAATAGTTTAAAAAAACAGTGATTAATTTTTGGAAATTTTAGCAATAATTCCAAACTTGAGAAAATTTTTAGTCAAAAGCTTTTACCTGTAATTTAAACTAACAAAAAAACAATGAAAGAAATTAAAGTTTCCGCAGCGTTTAAAACTCAAACCACCAAAGCCATTTTATCTATCAATCTGTTTATACTAACCTATTTACTTATGTTGGTTTTTGCAGTTGGATTAACCGTTTTGTGTGTTTATGGAGGAATAGCTCTTGTGGTATCGTTTCCAAGACTAATCACTTTGGCCTTGGGAATTGGATTGGCCAGTTTAGGCGTTTTGGTGCTATTTTTCTTACTTAAATTCATATTCAAATCGCATAAAGTTGATCGCTCACACTTGGTTGAAATTAAAAAAACAGAAGAACCTCAACTTTTTAAAATGATTGAAGAAATAGTGAAAGAAGTAGATACTAACTTCCCTAAAAAAGTTTATTTATCTACCGATGTAAATGCTTCTGTATTTTACGATTCTAGTTTTTGGAGCATGTTTTTCCCAATCAAAAAAAATCTTCAAATTGGTTTAGGATTAGTGAATACCGTTACCAAATCAGAACTAAAGGCCATTTTAAGTCATGAATTTGGACACTTTTCTCAAAAAACCATGAAGGTTGGAAGTTATGTTTATAATGTAAATCAAGTAATTTTTAACCTTTTGTATGATAATGAAAATTACAACCAATTGATGCAAAACTGGGCCAATGCAAGTGGGTATTTTTCAATTTTTGTGGTGATAGCCATTAAAATTATTGAAGGCATTCAATGGGTGTTGAGGTTAATTTATAGCGTGGTGAATAAAAACTACATGGCTCTATCAAGAGAAATGGAGTTTCATGCCGATGAAATTGCAGCTCATGTTACAGGTTATGAACCTTTGAAAAGTTCTTTGCTTAGACTGTCATTAGCCGATCATTCATTTAATAGTGTTTTATCTTTTTATGAGCGCAAAATTGCTGACAACAAAAAATCGGAAAATATATTTAAAGAACACTTATATGTGACCAATTATTTGGCACAAGACAGCGATATTAAAATTCAACACAATTTACCTCAAGTTTCAGAAAATGAATTAAATAAGTTCAATAAATCGAAATTGGTTATAAAAGACCAATGGGCTTCGCATCCAAGCACTGAAGACAGGGTTGCAAGGCTCGAAAAAACAGGATTAAATGCCACCAATATCGATTACGAATCGGCCAACTCGTTGTTTACAAACATTGAAAAAACCCAAAAACTATTGAATGATAAAATTTTTAAGGCAGTGGTTTACACAGGCGAATGTTCAACTATTCCCTTCGAAACATTTCAGGCTGATTTTAAAAATGAATTTTTGAAAGAAACCTTTCCAAAAGTTTATAATGGCTATTATGACAATAAAAATCCATTATTTTTCGATGTTAAAAGCGTTGAGTCTGCCTCATTCAATAACCAATTGAAAGAATTATTTTCTGATAGTAAAACAGAATTGGTTTATTCTGCCATTTCATTGCAAAGTGATATTGAAGCCATTAAACAGATTTCAGATAAATCGAGTGATATTAAAACATTTGATTATGATGGCATTAAATACACTAAAAATGACTGCAAAAACCTAAGCTTGAAACTCGAAAAAGAATTGGCACAATTGAATGAAAAAATCAAAGCCAATGACATTGAAATTTTTAAATATTTTAAAATACAAGAACAAAAAGTTAATGTACATTTTGATTTAGAAAATTTGTACACACAGTTTTTTAATTACGACAAAGAGTTTGATGCCAAATATGGCTTATATAATCAATTATCTAGTGCATTGCAATTTGTTAATTACACCACCCCCACTGAAAAAATTGAGGCAAATTTTAAAGATATTGAACAATTAGAATTAAAGTTAAAAAACGGAATAGAAGAATTGCTTAAAAACGCTGAATATCAAAGTGAAATAACCAAAATCATGAATGATAATTTTGAATTGTACCTAAGCAAAAAATGGAAGTATTTTGAAAGTGGAATCTATTTTAATAAAAACTTAGAAATGCTATTTGCAGCTATTAATAATTATGCATTTTTATTGTCGCGGGGTTATTTTCTGATAAAAAAGAAGTTATTAAACTATCAGTTAGAACTATTAGAAACTTCAGATAATCAAATATGAGTAGAAACAATACTTTTTTTATAGGAATACTTGGCGTGACTTTGTTTTCTTTGGCATCAATCGTTGGCGGTTTTCAGCTAGATAACTATAGCCATTTATCGCAATTTATTAGTGAAACCTATGCTATTGACACACCTTACGGCCAAGAGATAAGGTATTTTGGATACATTCCATGTGGTTTATTGTTGACCATTTTCTCGTTTTTAGCCATCAAAAAACTACCATCTGCTACTTTAATAAAGCTAGGTTTTTTAGGACTTGCAGTTTTTTATGGCATTGCCAACATTATTGTTGGAATATTTCCTTGCGATAAAGGCTGCAATAAGGAATTTATAAATCCAAGTATTTCTCAAATAATCCACAACTTGACTGGCGGCTTAACTTATTTATTTGTGCCTTTAAGCATTTTACTAATAGGTATAGGCTTGCAATCATTTAAAACACATTTGACATTATCAAAAATTGCCCTTTTTTGTGCAGTAAATAGTTTAATATTTGTAGGTATTTTGTTTTCAAATCCAGCCTCTCAATGGCTAGGTTTGTATCAGAGAATCATTGAGCTAAGTTTTATTGTTTGGATTATAGCTTGTTCCTTTTCTATTAAAAACAATCACTTAATAGAAACCAAAACCACTTCTATTTAAAATTAATCTTTCATCTAAACCTTTGGTATAGCATTTATCAATCTTTTTGTGTATTCACTTTTTGGGTTTTTGTAAATTTCTTCTGGGAAACCAATTTCTTCAATCTCGCCTTTGCTCATCACAATCATTCGGTCGCTCATAAATTTTACTACCGATAAATCATGCGAAATAAAAATATAGGTAAAGCCAAACTCCCGTTTCAACTGATTTAAAAGATTTAAAACTTGTGCTTGAACTGATACATCTAAAGCAGAAACAGATTCATCGCAAATAATAAACTTTGGATTTAACGACAGTGTTCGGGCAATACAAATCCTTTGTCTTTGGCCTCCCGAAAACTCATGTGGATAACGATTGTAATGCGATTTTTGCAAACCTACTTTTTCTAAAAGTTCGAGTACTTTTTCTTTTCTTTCCGCCTTGTTTTGGTAAATATTGTGCACTTCCATAGGTTCTAAAATGGCATCGCCAATGGTCATTTTTGGATTGAGTGATGAATAAGGATCTTGAAACACAATTTGTAAATCTTTGCGCATCAATCGCATTTCTTCATGACCCAATTCTGCCACATTTTTTCCGCGAAAAAAAACCTTTCCTGAAGTTGGTTCAATTAAACGTAAAATGGTACGCCCTAATGTGCTTTTTCCACAACCCGATTCGCCAACCAAACCTAAAGTTTCACCCGGAAAAACTTCAAATGATACATTGTTCACCGCTTTTACATAATCGACTGTTTTTCTGAAAAATCCTTTTTTAATTGGGAACCAAGTTTTCAAATCTTCTACTTTCAAAAGTGCTTCTTGTTGATACAATTTAGCTCTTTCTGCCACAATTTCATTTTCAGGAATAATTTCAGAAGCTAATGTTTTATGCAAGTCTTTTTCGGTTGAAACAATATTTCCTTCCGAATCGTTTTTCATAAAATCGGCCACGGTAGGCAAATTGCGCAAACGATAATCCATATTAGGTCGGCAAGCTAAAAGACCTTTAGTGTAAGGATGTTGGGGATTTTTTAAAATATCATTTACTGATCCATATTCAACTACATTGCCGCGATACATAACCACAATTTTATCGGCTATTTCGCTAATCACGCCTAAATCGTGGGTAATGAAAATCATTCCCATTTTATGCTTCTGCTGCAATGATTTTAAAAGCTCCAATATGGTTTTTTGAACCGTTACATCTAAAGCGGTTGTTGGCTCATCGGCAATCAGTAATGACGGATTGTTGCTGATGGCCATGGCAATCATAACCCGCTGTTTTTGACCACCAGAAAGCTGATGCGGATAAGCGTCAAACATTTGTTCTGGGCGCGGCAATTGCACCTCATCAAACAATTGTAAAACTTTGACTTTGGCTTCTTTTTTTGAAATTTTATGGTGTTGCAAAATGGCTTCAGCTACTTGATAACCGCAGGTTAAAACAGGATTTAATGAAGTCATTGGTTCTTGAAAAATCATGGCAATTTCTTTTCCACGAATGCTTCTCAAGTTTTCTTGATCCATTTTGCAGATATTTATTTCGCCCTTTTCAGCAGATTGAAAAATGATTTCTCCACTTGAAATTTTTGCAGGAGGCTCGGCTAAAAGTCGCATTATACTCAATGAACTTACTGATTTTCCTGAACCTGATTCACCAACTATACCCACCGTTTCGCCTTTTGAAACAGTGAAACTTAAATTGTTTACGGCTTTAAAAACATCATTTCCATTTCCAAACTCAATGGATAAATTATTAATTGCGAGTAATTTTTCTTGTTCCATACAGCTCTTTAAGCTAAATAATTTCTGAAAAATGATGGTTCTAAAATTGATGATTATTTTTTAACAATCGTTTTTGTTTATCGCGCTTCTTCCAACTTCACTTTTATACCTTTTAGCTTTTCGTTTTTCAATTTTGCCATTAAACCTTTTATTTTATCACGTTTTACAGCAGCAAAAGCCATTCTGTCAAGCACTTCAATTAAACCCAATTCTTCTTTTTTAATGCCGCCTTTTTGCAGTATTAAACCTACAATATCGACTTTGTTTACTTTATCTTTTTTTCCAGAACTAATAAATAAGGTAGCCCAATCAGATTTTGAAGGTACAACAGCATCTTGTGGAGGAGTAATAAATTGAGGTTTTGATTTTATAAAATTGGGTATTTGTTCATCTTCCGCAAAAACTAACCATGAAGTTCCTTCTGCATGCATTCTGGCAGTTCGTCCATTGCGATGAACATAAGCGCTTTCTTGGGCAGGTAATTGATAATGGATAACATGTTTTATTTCTGGAATATCTAATCCGCGTGAAGCCAAATCGGTTGTTAACAGAATTTGATGTGTTCCATTTCTAAACTTTATCAAGGCTTTTTCACGATCATCTTGTTCCATTCCGCCATGAAAAACATCATGACCCAAACCTTTTTCATGTAATAATTCGCTGATACGATCTACTGCATCGCGGTGGTTGCAAAAAACAAGAATAACATCATTGCCTAATGAACAAATCAACTGAAACAACACACTCAGCTTGTCGTTTCCATCTGCCTTTACAGCTTTTAAGGCCAAAGCGTTTGACTTTTGGTCTTTTAAAAAGTTAAGAGTAACAGCATTTTTAATTCCAACAAAAGCAGGCACATCAATGGCTTGAGTAGCAGATGTTAAAAAGCGCATTTTTAGATTTTCTAAATCGTCTAAAATGACTTTCATATCTTCTTTAAAACCTAATTCTAGTGATTTATCGAATTCATCAAGCACCAAAAAGGAAATTTTACTGCTATTAATATTCGCTTCTCGAATGTGATTGGCAATTTTACCAGGTGTACCAACAATAACTTCAGGATTTTGGCTTAAACTATTGAGCTCAGTTTTATTGTCATGGCCGCCATAGCAGCAAGTAATTTTAAAACCCGATTGTGTTTGTCTGAAAACTTGTTCTATTTGCAATGCTAGCTCACGCGAAGGCGAAAGAATCAAAGCTTGTGTTTGTTTTAATTCCGGATTTAATGATTGAATTAAAGGCAATATAAATCCTAAAGTTTTTCCTGAACCAGTTGGTGAAAGCAAAATAATATCTGTTTTGTTTTTAGCAGCTTTTAAGCTGGCTTCTTGCATTTCATTAAGCTGTTCAATTTTCAGGTTTTTCAGTGCTTTTTCAATCATTTTTCTTGATTTTTGGAAGGGCAAAAGTAGGCTATTAAAGCGAATGCATATCTGTAAATTTTTAATAATTGCAGATTACAGGTTGCAAATGGCAAATTTTTGAAATTGTATGATTTTCGTTATTTCTCAACTTTTAACTTTTTCACTTCTTTCCTTCATGGTACATGGTACAATCTACCTAGTACAATAAGACAATCTTTAATTTATCGAAAATCAAAATCTCAATACTCAAATATATTATCTCGATACTTCTGCATGGTACATAATACAACAATCATGGTACTTTTGCTAAACCTTTCCTTTGGCAATTTTAGCCCTTACTTTGCTTAAAAATTCTGCTGAAATACCCAAATAAGAAGCAATGTAATGTTGCGCTACACGCTGCGGAATGGTTGGATACTTTTCAATAAATTCTAAATACTTTTCTAGTGCCGATTTGGATATGGTACTTATCAAACGATTTTGCGTTACCGATAAATTTCTTTGAACCATTAACCTAAATACCCTCTCAAATTTTGGAAGACTTTTTAAAAGCTGTTCTTTTGTTTCTGGATGTAAAATTAGAAGCTCACAATCTTCAAGGGTTTCAATAAACAATTTGCTGGGTTTTTGTTCATGAAAACTAGCTATATCGCTCACCCACCAATCTTCTATGGCAAATTATGTCACTTGTTATTTTAAAGTATTTTAACTATCATTGACAACCGGAAAATAATTTTGACGTTATGAAAAAAAGTTATGTAATTCTTATTCTAGTTGGCTTTTTAATTCTGATTACAGTTATTACAAACCCTGACAGTCAAGCTCACAAAGACGCGGTTGAGAGAAAATTAAATTCCTATGAGAATGAATCTAAAGATAGTGAAGGCTTGACAAAATTAGAAGAAGGAATTGGGAACTTTATTGGCGGATTCCTGATTGATAAGTTTATAGAGACCTCTATTTCTTGCAACAATTATGTCCTTTTTTCAACTACAAAAATTTCTTGGCAAGGAGAATCCAATATTATAGGAATTGGAATTTTCGGGAATGTATTTTTATCAGATGAAATACGAAATTTTTTAGATCAAAATTCACAAGATGATAATGAATCTGCTACATCAAATTCTGATGTTTCGGATGTACATAAAAATATATTCATTTCTGGAATGAAAAGGAGTCAATTTTATACATTTAAAGATATTTTTCAAAAAGAATCTGCTAGTTTAAAATTCAAATACCAATATATTAGCAAAAGAAAATTTGATATAGAATATCTTTTTGACCAGTGGACATATGTCTTTAACATCATAAATGAAAATGATGAATACAGCAGACTTGATACGGAATTCGAAAGAGGCCTTGATGATTTTGACGAATTATTAGAAACAAGTAATCTTCAGATTGGGCAATATGATTTTGATGGAGATGAAACTGATGAGTTGATTATTGCAATTCAAGTTAATCCAAATGACAAATTTGGACAAAACGGAGATAATGGTGCATGTATAAATGTTTTCAAATTAATCAGAGACAAATGGGTTCGTATCGGTTCAATGAAAGCGATTGGAATACTTGGAGACTATATTCCAAAAGTTGAAATAAAAAAAAGTAAAATAACCATTAAAAGAAATCTTCGAGGATTTTATTATCAATGGACTTATTTAGAAAATAACTTTGAGGATACATCAGACATGTAATATAATAAGTCCTTTTTTTAAAATAGACATAACACCTTTAAAACCAAAAATCGAATTTATGAAACCTGAAAATGTAAATCCAAACAACTTCAAAGTACTTTATGTTCTTTACAATAACAATGACTTTTCAATTGCCTACGGCATTTGGACTGAAAGCGGTGATAACTGCATTGCAATGAGGTGGAATGGCAACTCCGATGATGTTGGTTATCCTAAGACATTTGGTCATCCAATGTGGTTCATTGTAGATAATGAATTAAAGTTGACAGTTATCAAATCATTAATTGGACAAAATAAAAGCAACAAGGAAAATTTGATTAAAGTTCTGACAGAGGAGTATAAATAGCTTCTCATAGCTCGGTCTTGCGGCAATGGCTGCAAGACCGAGTATAATTGTAATTTAATTTCTTAAATTGTTTTGTTTTTAGCCAACTACATGGTGTGGATTATTAATCCACCACTCCACTAGATATTTAAAGTCAAACCATCTAAAAATCAAAAATTTGCCATAAAAGTACTTCTTAATATGTAGGGTTATTTTGAAATTAATTATTCGTTGCTAAAAAAATTATAAAAAACTGCTAGGTTATTGAAAAGAATATCAGAATTCGAAAATCGATTATTGAAGAATTCGCAAACGCATAGTTCCGGCTACGCTTAACTATCAATCTTTCTGACATCTTAATTATTGGAAACCAAATCTCAAAATTTTCTAAACTCAACAAATAAACTTCAGCACACAAAACTAAACCTGCCCCTTGGCAATTTTAGCCCTTACTTTGCTTAAAAATTCTGCTGAAATGCCCAAATAAGAAGCAATGTAATGCTGAGCCACACGTTGCGGAATGCTAGGATATTTTTCAATAAATTCTAAATACTTTTCTAATGCTGATTTGGATATGGTGCTTATCAGACGATTTTGCGTTACCGATAAATTTCTTTGAACCATTAACCTAAACACTCTCTCAAATTTTGGAAGGCTTTTTAAAAGTTGCTCTTTTGTTTCAGGATGCAAAATTAAAAGCTCGCAATCCTCAAGGGTTTCAATAAACAATTTGCTAGGATTTTGTTCATGAAAACTTGCTATATCACTTACCCACCAGTCTTCAATAGCAAATTGAAGCACCACCTCAAAACCATGCTCGTTGATGTAATAAGTTCTGATGCAGCCTTTAATAATAAATGCTTCGAATTGACAAATTTCACCTTCTTGTAGTAAAAATGTTTTTTTGGGAACTTTTTTAAACTCTAAAAGCGCATTAAATTGTTGTAGCTCTTTTTCCGAAAAACTGGAACATTTTAATACATATTGATTAATTGAGTCAAACATTTTTAAAATGAATTTAGGATTATCTTAAAACCAATAATCTATTTGAATCTAATTTTAAAAATATAAAAAGTAAGATAGTGAAAGACCAAAGTGAAGATCCACCATAACTAAAAAACGGCAATGGAATTCCAATAACTGGAGCCAAACCAATGGTCATTCCTATGTTGATAGCAAAGTGAAAAAAGATGATAGAAGCCAAGCCATAACCATAAATCCTACTAAACTGTGATCGCTGTCGTTCGGCCACATAAATAATACGAATCATAAAAAACACAAATGCGCCAATAACCACCAACGAACCTAAAAAACCCCATTCTTCACCAATGGTGCAAAAAATGAAATCGGTGCTTTGCTCAGGCACGAAATTGTATTTGGTTTGAGTGCCTTGCAAAAATCCTTTTCCAGCAAAACCGCCTGAACCAATGGCAATTTTAGATTGATTTACATTATAACCTGCACCTTTTAAATCTTTTTCAATACCTAATAAAACTTCAATACGTTTTTTCTGATGCGCTTGCAATTTGTTTTGAAACATGTAATCGACACTGTAAACAAATCCAACACAAAAAACAAATAACAAAGCTATGGTTAATAAAATACCTCTTTTTCTTCTATTTATAAATCCTGCAATAAGTGCAATAGCACTTAAAAGATAAAACAGCACTTGATTTTCAACCAAAAGCGCTAAGAGAAAAAGAACCACCACCAGTAGACCGAAAAGTAAAAAATTGCCCGATAAACCTTCTCTATAAAGCACAAAAATGAAAGCCCCATAAACAAGTGCAGTTCCTGTTTCGTTTTGTAAAATGATGATAACAGCAGGAAGAAAAATAATAAGTCCAGCCATTAATCGAGTGCTGACTCTGCGCATATCAATATTTAAGGAACTTAGATATTTTGAGAGCGCTAAACAAGTGGCAAATTTGGCAAACTCAGCAGGTTGAATTTGAAATCCTCCAAATTTTATCCATGCATGCGAACCTTTGATTTCGCTGCCTAGAAATATTACGGCAACCAGCACTACCATTAAAATGCCATAAATCGGATAAGCAAAAACGGTGAAAAAGCTGGTGTCAAAAAGCAATATTATCCCAGCAATTACAAGACTTAAGACAATCCAAATCATTTGTTTGCCATAGTTTTGGCTTACATCAAAAATGCTTTTTGCCTCATCATTATAAACTGCAGCATAAATGTTAAACCAACCTGCAATAACTAAAAACAGATAGGAAACAAGTAACCAAATGTCAAGGTTTTTAATTAAACCTTCTTCTTCTCTTCTCATCTTTTTTAGGTTTTTTCTTCCTCACGTTCATCAAATTAGCATTCATCATATCTTCCATCATTTGAGTGCGTTTGATGCGTCTGGTCAAATATTTTTCAATCATTAAACTAGCAATTGGTGCTGCCCAAGTTCCTCCGAATCCTGCATTTTCAACATACACAGCAATTGCAATTTTAGGATTGTCTTTTGGGGCAAAGGCAATAAAAACAGAGTGATCCTCTCCTTGCGGATTTTCAGCAGTTCCTGTTTTTCCACAAACCACAATACTATCAATTCTAGCTCTTCTAGCAGTTCCGCCAGGTTCTTCAATTACCTTTCGCATGGCCTCCACAACCGGTTCAAAATATTTTTGATCAACCGTTGTGTAATGTTTTTCTTTTAAAAAGTTATTGTAAGCCGTGTCGCCTTCCACTTCTTTAATTACATGCGGAGTAATATAATATCCTCTATTGGCAATAATAGCAGCCAGATTAGCCATTTGAGTTGGCACCACCAAAACCTCACCTTGGCCAATACTTAGTGAATAAATGGTGCTAAATGCCCAGCCGTTATCACCATAAATTTTATCATAATATTTTACACCAGGAATACTACCTGCTTTTTCGCCTGGCATATCAATTCCCATTTTTTGTCCAAACCCAAATGAAAGCATGTGTTTGCGCCATTCTGCCAAGCCTATTTCACTATCAATAAATCTATTGCTGCTTTTGTTTTGCTCAATCATTCTGCGAAAAACCATAAAAAAGTAAGGGTTGCAGGACATTTTTATGGCTTGCTCCACATTTGCTGCTGTGGGATGAGCATGGCAACCAACCAAACTTTTGTTGCAAGGAAATGAAGAATTTAAATTAATTACACCCATTTGCAAACCAATTAAAGCCTGTGCAATTTTAAAAATTGAACCCGGTGGATATTGCGACATCATGGCTCTGTTAAACAAAGGTTTTAATGAATCTTTAGCCAATTTGTTGTAGTTTTTTGCCCTTTCGCGACCCACCAATAATGAAGGATCGTAATTTGGATAAGCCACCATTGATAAAATTTCACCTGTTTGTGGCTCAATGGCTACAATTGAACCTCTTTTGTTTTGCATTAATTGTTCACCAAACATTTGCAACTCAAGGTCAATAGATGATTTTACATTTTTACCAGAAATAGAAAGTGTGTCATACATTCCATTTCTAAAAACACCTTTTTCGCGATTATGCACATCAACCATAACTACACGAACACCTTTTTTGCCACGCAGTTTTTCTTCATAAAATTTTTCAATGCCAGAAATGCCAATGTAATCGCCCGATTTGTAATAAGGATTACTTTCTACGGTTTTTTGGCTGGCCTCACCTACATAACCTAGCAAATGGGCTGCGGTGTTTTGAGGATAATATCTTAATGTTCGTCTTTGGGCATAAAATCCAGGATATTTATACAACTTTTCCTGAATTTTAGCATATTGTTTGGTGGTAAACTGACTTTCAAAAACAGAAGGTTTATAGGTTGAAAAAGCTCTAGCTTCTTTCAATTTTGTAATAAAAACTTCTTTGGTAATGCCTAACAAATTGCACAAATCCAAAGTATCCATTTCTTTTACTTGACGAGGAATAACCATCAAATCATAAGCTGGTTCGTTAATTACCAAAAGTTTACCAAATCTATCGGTAACCACACCTCTAGCTGGATAATCTGTTTTGTAACGAAGCACGTTGTTATTGGCATCCAATTTATAGGTGTCGTCTATTACTTGGATATAAAAAAGTCTAACTAAATAAATTAAGCCGACTAATCCAATAATTCCATAAATCACAAATTTTCGGCCGGTAAAAAGGCTCATTTTCTTTCCTCAGTTTTTAGAAAAAGATATTGACTAATAACGATTAAAAAGAGTGTAAAAATGACACTCAAAATAATCCTTAAAATTATTTGTAATATCTCTTGGAAGCGGAACACTTCAATAAAGAAATAAACAAAGTGATGTAGGAAAACTAAAATTAAGGCATAGGCAATAAACCATTCGAAGCCCATGTCTTTAATTGTGGGCGATGTGTTGCCTTGATAGCCATCGCGTGGTTCAAGTATTTTTAAAATATAAATTCTTGAAAGCCCCATAAATGTGGTAGCTGCAGCATGCATTCCTAAAGAATCAGAAAAAACATCTACACTTAAACCCGTTATAAATGACAGCAGTAACACCCAAATTGGGCCAATTTCGAACGGTAAAGCAATAATGAACAATAAGTACAAATAAGGATTAACAAAACCAGCCAAACCTACATTATTAAGCACTAGCACTTGAACGGCTATTAACAAAAAGAAGCGGAAAATATTAGATAAAATGCTAATTGTCATTTTCCTTGGTTTTAGTTTCTAATTCTATTTGTTCGGCTTTGTAGAGATTTTTAAGCACATACACATAACTTATGTTTCCAAAGTTGGTGAATAATTCCACTTTTGCCGTATAAAAATTATCACCTGGTTTAATTTCAAACTCTTTTACTTTAGCTACCGGAACTCCTTCTGAAAAAACAACCGATTGACCGCTGGTTATTAAAGTATCGCCAATTTCGATTCCCGCATGCACTGGCATATCAGTAAGCGTGGCTGTTCGGTAATCGCCACCTTCCCAAATTACAAAGCCAAAATAATTGTTCTTTTTTAGCTTCACAGAAATAGAAGAGTTTTTGTTAAGCAAAGAAATTACGGTACTAAAATGAGGTGAAACTGCTTTCACAATTCCTACTACACCATTTGGGCCAATAACAGCCATATCTGGTTCAATTCCAGCTAATGAACCTTGATCTAGGGTGATATAATTGTTCCTTTTAATAATTGAATTATTAATAATTTTTGCCTGAATGTTGATGTATTTTGTTTTGGCAATAGTGTCAGTTAGGGTATCAGACTTGGTGCTATAATACATTAAGTTAGATGAAAGTTTATTCATCAGATCTGCATTTTGAGCATTTAAGTCTTTATTGATTTGTTTTAAATTTAAATAATCGGTTATTTCAGAAGTGGCATTGTAAATTTTACCCACCATTTGATTTGATGAATTAAAAAAGCCGGAGTTTTGATAACGATTGTTTTGAACGATTAAAACAAAGGATAAGACCTCCAGCAAAAGAAACAAAAATATTACGTGGTTTCGGTAAATAAATAAAAAGAGACCGCGCATTCTATTTCTGGCTTAAAATAATTATTTAATAAGGAAAGGGAATCTATGAATATTCTTTAACGCTATTCCGGTTCCACGCGCTACTGCTCTTAATGGATCTTCAGCTACGTGCACCGGTAATTTAGTTTTACGCGAAACTCTAACATCTAAACCTCTCAACAAAGAACCGCCACCCGCTAAGTAAATTCCAGTACGGTAAATGTCAGATGATAATTCTGGTGGGGTCATTTCTAAAGCAATCATAATAGCCTCTTCGATTTTAGAGATTGACTTATCTAAAGCTAAAGCTATTTCCGTGTAGGTTACATAAATTTCTTTTGGTAATCCTGTAACTAAATCTCTTCCAGGAACCGCTAAATCTGGCGGTGGATTGTCTAATTCAGGTAAAGCAGCACCTACTTCAATTTTAATTCTTTCGGCAGTTCTTTCACCAATTAAAAGTGAATGTTGTCTGCGCATGTATTCTTCAATATCGCTGTTAAATTCATCACCTGCCACACGAATTGATTTATCGCAAACAATACCTCCTAAAGCTATAACTGCAATTTCTGAAGTACCACCGCCAATATCAATAATCATATTACCAACTGGCTCTTCAACATCAATACCAATTCCTATAGCCGCAGCCATTGGTTCATGAATCAGGTAAACTTCTTTTCCTCCAGCATGCTCAGCTGAATCGCGAACGGCACGTTTTTCAACTTCTGTAATTCCTGATGGAATACAAATTACCATTTTCAGAGAAGGCGTAAATAATTTTTTGGTAGGGTTAATCATTTTGATCATTTCCCTAATCATCATTTCAGCCGCGTGAAAATCTGCAATTACACCATCTTTTAAAGGACGAACGGTTTTAATGCCTTCGTGCACTTTTCCGTGCATTTGCATGGCTTTTTTACCAACTGCAATTACGCGGCCGGTTAATTTATCAATGGCAACAATACTTGGCTCATCAACCACCACTTTGTCGTTGTGAATAATTAAAGTATTGGCTGTTCCTAAGTCAATTGCTATTTCTTGTGTAAAAAAATCAAAAAGTCCCATTAAAATATTTTTATCAATGTTTGAAATGTCTAAATCCTGTTGTTACCATCTTCATTTGGTGCGCATTACAAAAATCAATCGAATCTTGATCTTTTATTGAACCACCGGGTTGAATAACGGTTTTTATTCCTTCATTATTGGCTATTTCTACACAATCGGCAAAAGGAAAAAATGCATCGGATGCCATAACAGCGCCATTTAATTCAAAACCAAAATCTTTGGCTTTCGCAATGGCTTGCTTGAGCGCATCTACACGCGATGTTTGTCCTGTTCCGCTTGCTAAAAGTGTTTTGTTTTTTGCCAAAACTATTGTGTTCGATTTAGTATTTTTTACCAATTTGTTGGCAAAAATCAAATCTTCAATTTCTTGTGTGTTAGGTTTAAGTTCGGTTACATATTTAAAATCGTTTTCCGAAACTGTTTTTAAGTCTTTGTCTTGCACCAAAACGCCATTTAATGAACTTCTATAAAGCATTGATGGAAGTTCAACGGCTTTTTGACGCAATAATATTCTGTTTTTCTTTTGACTCAATATTTCTTGTGCTGCCTGATCGAAACCTGGAGCAATTAAAATTTCAAAAAACAATTTGCTTATTTCTGTTGCTGTTTCTTCATCAATTATTTGATTGGTGATTATAATTCCACCAAAAGCTGAAACTGGATCGCCTGCCAAAGCATCTTTCCAAGCTTCTATTAATGTTTTTCTGCTGGCTAAACCGCAAGCGTTATTGTGTTTGATAATAGCAACAGTGCAATCTTTAAATTCAGCCATCAAATTAACTGCGGCATCTACATCTAACAAATTATTGTATGATAATTCTTTACCATTCAATTTATCGAAAATAGCGTCTAAGTTGCCATAGAAAAAGCCCTTTTGATGCGGGTTTTCGCCATAACGAAGTACATTAGCGTCTTTAAAACTTTGGCGAAAAGCATCAACAACTAAATCTTTATTGAAATAGTTAAAAATCTGGGTATCGTAATGCGATGAAACAGCGAAAGCTCTGGCAGCTAAATGTCTTCTTTGGTCATCAGAAGTTTGGCCATTTTGGCTGTTTAATATGTCAAACAAATAAGCGTATTCATTTTGCGAAGGCACAATAACAGTGTCGTTCCAATTTTTAGCAGCTGCTCTAATAAGTGAAATGCCACCAATATCAATTTTTTCAATAATCTCATTTTCGGGAGCATTGGAAGCAACGGTGGCTTCGAATGGATATAAATCAACAATTACCAAATCCAATTCAGGAATTTGAAATTGTGCTAATTCTTTAATATCGTTTTGATTGTTGCGTCTGGCTAAAATTCCGCCAAAAACTTTCGGATGCAAGGTTTTTACTCTTCCTCCCAAAATGCTTGGGTAAGAAGTAATATCTTCAACAGGAACGACATTAATACCTAGAGAATTGATAAAAATTTGTGTGCCGCCAGTGGAATATATTGTGACACCCAAATCATTCAGTTTTCTTACAATCGGCTCTAATCCATCTTTATCGAATACAGAAATGAGGGCGTTTTTAATTTTTTTCAAAGTAATCGGGAGTTTTTTTTCGAAGCTGCAATTTTAGAGATAATTGTTAAATTATTTAAACCAAAATCGCTATAAAAAAATGATTTGTTGAAAAAAAATCATTTCGCCTGTTGTTTAGGCTTTTACCAACGATTTAATGTCCCTTAATTGTTCAAAAATTATTATGCTGAAAATGCTTGAAAAGACAATTTTCTAAAATGGCATATTGGGTAAAATGCCCCTTGCAGTTGATGACATTTCGCTTTCATTTACTTTTTCGGCTTGCTCTAATGCTTGATTCATTGCTATTATCAACATATCTTCTATTTCTTCTGAATCGGCAGTTTTCAAAAATTCAGGATTTATTTTAACTGCCTTCACTTTTCTATTTCCATTTATTTCAATTGAAATATTTTTATCAGGCGAAAAACCTTTAACAGAAATTCCTTCTAATCTTTTTTTGCTCTCTTCCATTTTTTGCTTCATTTCCTGAAGCTTTCCCATCATATCTCCAAACATAAATTTGTGTTTTTAGTCAATAAATGCTGCGTTTATAATCTCAAAATTTGAATTGCAAGTATAAACTCTCGCTCTGGCATTTTCAAATTCGAAATGGCTCAATTTTTCCTTTGGAATTTTTTCTAAATAAAAGGCTAAGGAACGCATCCAATTGCCATGCCCAACCAACAAAATATTGCCCTTTTCAAGGTTCTGCTTTACGTTTTTTTCAAAAAATGCTGATGATCGTTTTACCAAATCTGCAAAACTTTCACCTTCAGGTGGACAAACATCAAAACTTCTGCGCCAAGCCAATACTTTTTCGGCCCCAAATTTTTCAGTTAAATCACTTTTATCTGCTCCTTCAATTTCACCAAAATATTGTTCATTCATTTCTGAAAAGGCAAAAGGAAAAATGTTCGTTTTTAAATTTTGTTCCAAAATAATGCGTGCAGTTTCTTTTGCTCTGTTTAAAGTGGAAGTGTAAACAGCTGAAAATTCCATTTCTGAAAGCAAAATGCCAGTTTCTTTTGCTTGCTTTTTTCCTTCATCTGTTAAATCAACATTTATTCGCCCAGCAATTTTGTTATCGCGGTTAAAAATGGATTCTCCATGGCGCACCAAAACGAGTTTATTCATAATGCCGCAAAGAAAGAAATGAATTTTAAAACCTTAAACTTTAAAAAATTTAGAAAATTTCTTGTCCTAGTTCAATGCACAGCAGTTTAGAATAGCTCACTTTTGCATCGTAAAATAAAACAATTACTGATGGACAGAAAAGATTTTATTCGAAAAGGACTCATGGGAACGGGAGTTTTTGCGGCTTCAGCTGCCTTAGGAAATGTGGTTCAAAATAATATTGAGGAATTGCAAGAACTAGAAATAATCGGGTTTAATCACCTGCCCAACACAAATTCAAAAATTATGGCAAACACAGTTCTTCACAAAGCAGAAACGCGTGGTCATGCAAACCACGGATGGCTTGATAGTCATCACACATTTAGTTTTGCAAATTATTACAATCCTGAACGTATGCACTTTGGTGTTTTAAGAGTTTTAAATGACGATAGAATAGATCCGGGAACAGGTTTTGGAACGCATCCGCACGACAATATGGAAATTATTTCAATTCCTTTGGAAGGCGATTTGGAACACAAAGACAGCATGAACAATGTAGCTGTTATTAAAAATGGCGACATTCAAGTGATGAGTGCCGGAACCGGAATTTATCACAGCGAATACAATAAAAACAAAGACAAGCTGAGCAAGTTTTTACAAATTTGGGTTTTCCCGAACAAAAAAAATGTGAAACCTCGTTACGATCAAATGACGTTAAATTTGGCCGATAGAGAAAATAAATTGCAACAAATTATTTCACCCAATGCTGATGATGCAGGTGTTTGGATTCATCAAGACGCTTGGTTTCATTTAGGAAAATTTGATGCAAAAAAAGGAAGCGATTATGTTATTAAAAGAAAAGGAAATGGCGTGTATGCTTTTGTTATTTCTGGAAGTTTTACCGTTGGTGGCATTGAATTAAAAAACCGCGATGGACTTGGCATTTGGGATACCGATAAGTTTAACATTGTAGCCAATAGCCCCAACTCTGAAATATTATTAATGGATGTACCCATGACACTTTAAAAAAAGATATGAAAAACGAGATAAAAATAGCCAAAACTGAAAATGAGGTAATTGACCTTATTAAAAATAGATGGAGCGCAAGAAGTTTTGCCGAAAAATCAATTCCGAAAAAGGAATTACACAGCCTTGTTGAAGCTGGCATGTGGGCATTTAGTGCAAACAACGAACAGCCTTGGCGAATAATTTTAGCCGAAAAAGGAAGTGAAAGTTTTGAAAAAGTTGCTTCCACACTTATGCCGGGCAATTTTCCTTGGGCAAAAAATGCGGCTGCTTTTGTGGTTAGTTTGGCCAAAACAACCTTCGAAAAAGAAGGAAATCCGATAAATGTTTATGCCGACCATGATTTGGGTGCTTTTAATGCTTTTTTGATTTTGCAAGCCCAAAGTCAAAACATTTATGCGCATCCTATGGCTGGTTTCGACAAACAAAAAATGAGAGAATTGTTTCAGTTGAATGAAAATTTAAAACCAATGGTCATCATTGCTTTAGGTTATTTAGATGATGCTGAAAAATTAGATGAGCCTTACAAAACACGCGAGTTGACGGCAAGAAACAGAAAAGCAATGCATGAAATTGTAATCAATGGCTAGTTTAAGCATTTTAGTAGTTGGTAAATCGATAGAAATTTTGAATGTTTTAAAAAAATCGATTGAGAAAAAAAACGATTGGAAAGCCATTGTTTCAACCAATTATTTTGAAGCAGAAAAACTTCTGAAAAATCATTTTTTTGATTTGTTATTATTAAGTTCGGGAATTGAAGATAAAGAGGAAATTGAAATAAGAAACACCGCTTTGAATTGTCAGCCTGAATTAAAAATTTTGCAGCATTATGGCGGTGGAAGCGGTTTACTTTACAGTGAAATTGAATTTATATTAACCAAAAAAATAGTATAAAATGGGCATTCAAAACAATTATGATGAAAAAGGTGGAAAGTTTTTCATTGAAGAAAATGGCGAAATTATAGCCGAAATGACTTATGTTTTTGCTGGAGAAGATAAGTTTATTATCGACCATACAGAAGTTTTCCCTGCTGGTGAAGGCAAAGGTTTAGGTAAAAAATTGGTGAGCGCTGCGGTAGATTTTGCCCGCGACCAAAAAATGAAAATTATGCCGCTTTGTCCTTTTGCAAAAAGTGTGATTGAAAAAACAGTGGCCTATCACGATGTGTTGTTTTAGACAAATTCAAGCAAAATTTTTAGCAGAAACCCAAAGCTAAAAACTAAATGTTACAATTTGTATTCTAGTTGAACTGAAAACTGCTGATAGAAAAAGACAAAAAAGACCAATCATCATTATTGAAAATCCCTTGACACACATCAAGGGATTTTTTATTTACTACTATTTGATGTTTAAATTAAATTGGGTTAATTTGGTAAGCTGAAAACCAAAACAAAACTTCGCCTATACATGCAAAATTGGGATATAACCGAAGTTTTTATTCGGGTATATGCTAGTTAGCGGCAACCGTTTTGCGACAGTGCCAACATCATCAACGGACAGTATAAAATGAACTGACAAGTTTAAAAAGATATGACAGGCGACAACGACATAAAACGAATAGAGGAGTTCTTACGAATTTATCATCTAATCAAAGACAGTGAAACACTTTCTGACTTTGTTTCAAGACCGTTTGAACAATCAAATAAATCAGTTGAAGACCTCTATCAATCTTTGAAGGACAATCTTGGAGGTGGAGTAATTTTAAAAGTTCCGGTTTTAATCGCTTTCTCTGGTGCTTTCTTTGACACAGAAAAGGAAACCGACAATATTCTTATTAAAGCAAACGCAGGTAAATTAAGAGAGAGCATTAATAAACTTATCATTAAAGAATTAAGTCCTTTTGTTCTATTGTTTTTCAAATGGGACTTGGATAGACGAGTATGGAAAAATCCCGATGATGAATATAAAGTTGCCTATCTGCAAAAGTTGACGACTGACCTTGACGATGAATTACAAGGAAGAAATCAAATCGTCAAAAAATATGTTCATCTCATCCTTGAGTGCGGACTTTCATACTTTAAAGATTTAATTAGTAAAGTTAATCCTAATGAAATTCCTAATGCGGCAGAAGCACTTGATACAATTCGCAAACTTGAAAGTGTAGTAAACACAGACAAGTTAGACGATATAATAGATGATGATGCGGAGAGTTCCTTTTCCAAAATTTACGCACCGATGGCTCAATACTATATCAATGGGCTTTTGCGTATGACAAACAAGTATGATTTTCTTCTCTACGCCTTTATTGAAGCACAAAACGACTATAAAAAGTTAGTCAACAAATTACTTGTTCCTTCAATAATCACAGACATAAGCAAAATTCGTGAAGCACTTTCCCAAAAAGAAATTGATAACGCAATCAGTGTGTTACGCTCTTTCTTCGCAACAATTCCAAATCAACTTTACGGAAAACAGAACGAAGCGATATACCACATTTCATTTCACATCATTCTAAAACTTATAGGTTGTGACATTCAATCTTCAGTTTCCACTTCCGATGGAATAATTGATGCTTTTATTGAATTCCCCAACCTGACTTACATAATTGAAATTAAATTAACCAACTCCGACAAAGCAATGGAGCAAATTAAAGAGAAGGAATACGACTTAGGTTTCAGACACAAAAACAAAGCGTTGTATCGTTTAGGTATCGCATTTGACACTTCCAAACGAAACATCGAAGAAGAGTATTCACTTGAAGAGGTTAAACAGTAACAATGGGACGAGATACGGCAGCCGCTAACACGGGTTTTGCGTCAGGCGGGCTGACGTACAAACTTGGAGTTATGTGCTTCTAATAGACTTTAAGAATAAATTGAAACTTTGTGCTCCGAAACCCGCTCGAACGCAAAGCCCCAAAACGTTAATCAAAATACTAAAAGAACGGAAGAATGATAATACCAATAATAATTAGTGTACGCGGAGTAATTTTCGCTTCTATCATAGTAGTTGGACTTGGAATTTTTGTAACTGTCAACAATTCAAAAGACAAGACAGAGTATGACAAGTCCACGGGAACAATTGAATACTATAATAAAGAATTCCAAAACCTTCCAACACGACACAAGGGAGATTTTCGATACCTAAAAATTGACACCTACCCTTATTTGTTTGAAATTTATGAACCTAATAGTGAGCCGACTGCAAATACCATAGACGATTTAGTGGTTGGAGACGAAATAGACATTTATTATTACGAAACCTCAGACACAAAAAATATTGGGCTGAACAGATTTACGCAATTCATAGATAAAAACGGACAACCATATTTCGTGCGAAGTGGATTTCAAAAGCAGCTCGGTTATGTCATAATTGGACTATCAATACTATTGAATTTTATGTCATTTGTGTTTTGGAAAAAAGGGAAACTTAAATGGTAGTAATAAAGCCTATGCACAACAGCACCTGCGCAAATTGGCGGGGTTTCGTGCTCTAAAGATACATTTGTGGTAACAGGAACTTTTGTACTTTTAATCAACATTTGTGGTGAATCGCCCGCCACTGGCCAAGCGCCAAAACGTTAGCAGTCAGGTTAGGACAACGACCAAACAAAATTACGAATAGACAAAACAGAAATAATCTAATGACCAAAAGACACTTCATAACGACATTAATTATTGTGCTGACTTTTTCGTCTTGTGACATGAATTACTTAGACTATTATCAACATATCGACTCACCAGACGGAAAATATTATTATGGTTTGTATTCGGACTTTAGTATTGGCGACCCCGGATTTTTGGTATTAAAACTTGACAAGAAAACAAATCCTGAAGACCTTAAAATAAATTACAGTATAAAAAATGGTGTAGCAGGTGACGATGTTCAATGGATTGAAGAGAGAACAATCTTATCAAACTATGACGAAGCAAGTCAATATTGTAAAGACCCAAAGATTGAAATCATTGACAACAGATTTTTAGTTTTTTCACGCGGTGGTTTTATGTTTGGACTATACGACCTTAAACTAGAAAAAGATACTTTTAATAATTGTTGCCCTTGGAATGAATGGGCAAGTCAAAATGTTTGGGCAGAGAAAGGCACAAATTACAAAGGACAAATACCTAAGGACGAAAAATCAGACTACGGACTTTGGATTGAAAAAAATATTCATAGTGAAATAAAAAACTACATTGCTATCAACAAATGACAATTAATATTGACTTGACAGCACTAAAGATAAAAACCCGAACCGCTAACAGGCGTTTGGCAAAAAGTGTGATTGAAAAAACAGTCGCTTATCAGGATGTGTTGTTTTAATTTGTTCGAGCTACTTAAAAAGTATTAATTGGCTATTGGCATTCGAATTCACCCAATGTTTTATCATGGGTTCAATTCTAACATAATCGCCAGATAATAATGTTTCTTTTGCTCCTTTTTCGTTTTCAAAAATTGCTTCTCCGAGAATACAAATCAATATTGCTGGCACTTGAGTTATATGTTCCTTCAACTGTTCACCTTTCAAAATTTGAATAATAGTAGCAGTGGCTTGTCCTGATTTAAAAAGCAAGTTTGTTGAAACTGCTTTTTCTTTTGTTAATAAATCCTGAATATTCATGTTTTTAATTTATAATTGTTTTCACAAACCCTTTTGAAATATTTAATCAATTATTTTCGATTAAATGAGGTTTCACATCAATCGTTATTTCCATAGTAATTTTGGACTTAATAGAATGAGATATCAAACAAGCATCTTCTGATTTTTTAATGATGCGAATTGCCTTATCTCTATACTGCTCATTACTTATAACAACAGTAGGCTTTAGCAGGATTTCGCTTATCATTAATTTACCTTCTACCATGTCTAGCTTTCCTGTTGACTGACAAGCGAAACCTATAAACTCAAGTGCAGAGTTTTCAGCAATTGCCAAAAAGGTAGTCATTAAACAACCACTTATAGAAGCAACAAATAAATGCTCAGGCGACCAAATACCCTTAATTCCTTTAGAAAATTCTGGCGGTGTAGCGACCTCAATACAAACTCCATTTTCTCTATTCAATTCAGGAGAGCAGATAATTCCTTTTCGTGTGCTTTCCCAATTGATATCTACATTATAATAGTGTGATTCCATAATTTATATTATTTGACTTCTGGAGGATTATTTACTTGTTCTAGCGAAAGCACTTTGGTGCAGAAAAACCAATCATAACAAATAACACCATCTTCTTTTGACTCCACTCTATCGTTTGCTGCCCCACATGATCCTGCTGGCGGCACAATCACATCATCGCCAGGCTGCCAATCGGCTGGGGTTGCTACTTTATAAGCATCAGCGGTTTGCATAGCAATGAGGGCTCTTTTTAATTCATCAAAATTTCTGCCTAAGGATAGGGGGTAATAAATAACTGCTCTCACAATTCCTTTTGGGTCGATAAAAAAAACTGCTCTAACAGCTTTGGTAGAACTTTCTCCTGGTTGAATCATGCCGTATTTTTTAGCAACTTCCATGGTGATATCCTCAATCAATGGAAATTTAACTTCCATGTTTTTCATTCCTTTAAATTCAATTTTGTCCTTAATTGTTCTCAACCAAGCAATATGGCTATACAAACCATCAATAGACAATCCAACTAATTGACAGTTGAGAGCATTAAATTCTGGTTCTCTTTTAGCAAAAGTCATAAACTCTGATGTGCACACAGGTGTGAAATCGGCTGGATGACTAAAAAGAATTACCCATTTCCCTTTATAATTAGCAGGGAAATTGATACTTCCTTGTGTTGTTAAAGCTTGAAATTCTGGGGCCTTATCTCCGATTCGAGGCATTTTTCCAATTTGTTCTTCAATTATTTCCATTTTGATTTTTGTTCTAATTTTTTTTAAACCGAATGACTTAATATGTATGTTTTCTGATTTTATTTCATACTCATTTTACGTGCACTTATAACTAACTATCATTTAATTTATCTATTCTAATTTTTTTTGAATTGATTACTGTGCAGTCATTCCACCATCAATTACCTGCGTGGTTCCAGTAATAAATTGACTATCCTCACTGGCAAGAAATAAAACCAACTTAGCTATTTCATCAGGCTTAGCGTATCTCCCTAATGGAATAGTTTTTTCAAACCCTTTTTTAGCTTCATCTCCATTATTGGGTGCAAAACCTTCTTCTAAGGAGCGCATCATTCGGTTATCAACTGGAGCAGGATTAATAGTATTCACTCTAATCTTTCTTGGCGCAAGTTCAAGTGCTAAATTTCTCATTATACCAACAACTGCATGTTTACTTATTACGTAGGCACTAACATTTGGCATGCCGCCAAGCCCAGCAACTGAAGAGCTCATTATAATACTGCCTCCATCTTTTAAAATTGGCGAAATGTATTTATTACCTAACCAGACACCTTTTACGTTCACTGCCATTACTTTATCGAAAATTTCTTCAGGATATTCTGCAACAGGCATTACCATTCCTTCAACACCTGCGTTATTAAAAAACACATCTACCTTACCAAATAAATTCAAAGCTTCATCGGCATAACGTTTAACATCAGCAGATTTTGTTACATCAGCAACGCAATAATTTACATTTTTATCACCTAATTCTTCTTTGACTTTTTTCAAAGATTGCTCCAAAAGATCAACTAACATTACTCTCGCTCCTTGTTCTAAAAAAAGTTTGGCTGTTGTTTTGCCTATACTGCCTGCACCACCCGTGATGACTACACATTTATTTTCAAGTTTTTTCATCCATATTCTTTGCTTAAAGATAACTTGTGAAATAAGAGTCTTTGTTACACTTTTCTGGTGATGATTTACATCATTCACACTTGTTAGAAGCGCAGTTCAGGTAATAATTGTGTGAGACTTGAGAAAATAATTATAATATTTTTGGTTATAATCATATTCATCAATTTACTTTATTACCTTTTAAAATAAACTTTCACTTTGTAACTGATTCAATTTTAAGGCATCAATATCTAATGACTCAAAACCAAGAAACTACTAAAAACAAGTTTAGTATTAGCGGTTTGTTAGATTACATCATTAAACATCTTTTCTTTTACATTCTGTTTATTAACCGAATAAATTTCATCAAAGTGTTTAGAGAGTAGTTTTGTGTTTTTATTTTTATAATCGAAATGTTTTAACAGATGAGTTATCAGCGCCACTCGTGTTAGTTTTTTCTTATCTGCATTTATCACGAACCATGCTGAACGTCTGAAATTGGTTCTTAGCAACATTTTATCGCGGGCTTTCGAATAATCTGAAAAATGGTCTAAAGCCACATCATCAATTGGACTAATTTTCCATTGTTTTAGCGGATTCTTTTTTCGGTCATTCAGCCTTATTTCTTAAATGCAGAGAAACATTTGTCGAATTTTCATGAATTATTGAAACATAAAGATGGGCTTTATTAAAGCTAATATCTTTACACAACCTTATTAAATAATTTGCGTTATTCACGCTTTCATCGAATCCTCTTGTATAATAACTAAAGCTAGGGATTACTGCTCTGTTTAGCATTAATTTTGAGCCAAGTATAAGTTTAGGTAGGAATAGAAAATGATTACAAAAAAGGAAAATTGAAATCATGCCGCTCTGACCTTTTAAAAAGCGTAATTAAAAAACAGTCGCTTATCATAATATGTTGTTCTAATTGTCAAAACGCAATTGAATTATTAATGATTCATTCGAATTTTAAAAATAAAGATTTCTATTAAAAGCCTTAGTTCGCTGAGGCTTTTTTTAATTCAAAATTGCTAATTAATCGCTTTTCTAAATTCTAATATTTAATAAATGTATTCGGTTCTAATTTCATTTTAGCTTTGAGCTTTATGGAAGAATCGAATTATCATATTTTTCAACAAGATCGACCTTCGAAAGTTGATTTTGATATTCACCAAAACTTTGTGGATTATTCTTCCTACAAAAACATTCCAATGGTGAACTTATCGCAACTTTTTTCGATTAAGATTACCTTAAAAGGAACTGAAAATTATTATCTCAATAACAAACTTTTTAAACTACAACCTGAACAAGTTTTAATAACCAATCCGCAAACGGAAGGTAAAATTTACCTTCCTGAAAACAATAAAGAATATGTGAATGGAACATGTATTTTTCTTGAAAAACGATTGATGCAAGAAACCTATTTTGGATTAAAAAATACCAACGAAATAGGCGCAGATTTTAACGCTGAAGTGGCCACTTTTGAGAACGAAAGTTTTTCTGAATCACTTTTGGCAGAAAGTGAAAGTGCCAATGCTGTAAATTTAAAAGCATTAAAATCTATCATTTCTTCCAACCCTTTTGGTAAATATCAGTTTGAAAAAGAGTTTTTCTACACCTTAGCTGAGGGTTATTTTAAAGATGTTTTTCTGGTTCAAAACAGAATAAAGTCGATTAAAGCTTTAAAAAACAATACAAAAAAGGAAATTTATTTTAAGATTATGTTGGGTAAATCTTTTATTGACAGCCACTACACCAACAGTTTTAGTGTGGCCGATGTAGCCAAACAGGTTTCGATGAGCGAGTTTCAGTTTTTCCGATCATTTAAAGCTGTTTTTTTGGTTTCACCTTATCAATATTTGAAAAGTAAAAGATTAGATTTTGCGAAAAGTTTATTGGAAAAAAATCAATTTCAAATCAGTGAAATAGCCGAAATAACTGGCTTTAACGACATTCATTGTTTTAGCAAAGCATTTAAAAAACAGTTTCATCATTCGCCAAGTGTATTCAAAAATTTAGGCAGGAATTGACAAATTTTTTTGGTTCTGCGCCCTTAGTTTTGGGATAACCAAAAAAATTAATTGTATGCATAAAATCTTAACCATTTTAACCTCAGTTCTCTCCTTATTTTTTACCATTAATTTTAAAACTGCTCATGCTCAATTGAGCTTGGAAGCCAAACAAAAACTTCAGGCAAAACTCGATAGTTGTGTCAATAACTATAATTTACCGGGAATTTCGGTGGCCGTAACTTTCCCAAACAATGAAACCTGGCAAGGCGCTTCAGGTTTTAATCATATTTATGCACAAACTGCTATGGATACATCTGTTCTTTTCCAAATGGCAAGCGTAAGCAAAATGTTTACAGCGGCTATTATTTTTCAACTGGCAGAAGAAAATAAATTGACCCTTGAAGATTCTATTGGCCAACACCTCCCTCCTATTAATTTTATTCCTTCCAAAACAAAAATCAAATACCTATTAAATCACCGTTCGGGTATTTTCGACTTTATGGCTGGAAATCCTAACTCTGCCAACACTTGGTTTACACATCCTGATTCTATTTGGAATTCTCAAACAGCTATTGAAACTTATGGCGCTAATCCAATTTTTCAGCAAGGCAATTCTTTTAGTTATTCGAATACCAATTATGTTCTATTAGGTATGTTGATTGAACAAATCACTGGCAATACTTATGCGGAAGAATTAAAAAACCGAATCATTATTCCTTTTGGTTTAACGCAAACTTTTTATCCACCTCAAGACAGTATTGTGGGTAATTATGTTTCGGGTTGGACCAGTTTTAGCCAATTAAATGTTTATGACACCGATGCATCTGTCATTTTAAATAATGCATTTTATAGTAGCAGTGGCGCGGCTGGTGCAATAGTTTCATATCCATTAGATGTGATGAAGTTTACAAGAAATTTATTGTCAGGCCAAATGTTAAACAATACTTCATTAAGCACCATGAAAACCTGCACTAATGTAAATTTTGGTGATGGTGCAACTGGTTATGGACATGGTTTAATGCGCTATGTATTTCAAGGCAAAACATATTTTGGGCATGGTGGCGATATCAATGGTTTTACGCAGCACACGATTCACAGTACAGATAATAATGTAACATTAACTGTTTCTATCAACCGAAATAATGCCCCAAGAAGTCCAATTGCATTAGGTATTTTAAAAGAAGTGGCTCAAATTATTTCAGTAAATGTTTCCGAAACTAATTTAAATGAGGGCGATATTGATATTTACCCTAATCCTAACCAAGGTAGGTTTACGATTAAAGGAAATTTTAAAACTAAAGAAAGTGTTTTAATAGAAGTTTTTAATGCCGCAGGGCAAATAGTGTATACGGATATTAAAGATGAGCTCATTCAAAGTTATATTGATTTAAGCCAGCATCCGAAAGGTTTATATATCATGAAAATTTCAGGTACCGATTTAAAATTAACCAAAAAGCTGATTATTAATTGATTTTAGAATTGATGATGAAAGAGAGGCATAAAGCCAAAATCAGTGCTTTGGAATTTTTGGTTGCGGTATTCTAACTCAATGCCGCAATGCCTTTTTTAACCCGAATTAAGCATTAGGAATTTCTAATGCTTACAGCAGAAGGCGTATCGGGTTAATCCCGCATTAATGATTGTTTAGGCTTTTGAAAATAAGCCTATTTACAATCATTTTTGCGATTACGCAATTCTCTATTGCGTAATTTGGATTTAACGAATAATCAATTTCTCAACCCATTTTTTTTGTTCATGTCTTAGTTCTAAAAAATATATTCCTTTTGGAAAAGAACTAGTCTCTAAAATGTATTGATTTTTGTTTACATTATTGTCTGAAAAAATGAGTTTTCCTAATGAATTGTAAAGCAAAATTTGTTGCGGATATTTATCCAAAAAATTACTTTTTATGGTAAATGTACCACTCGATGGATTGGGGAAAACAGTAAAAAATTTCGTATCAGCAGTTTCAGTAATTTGAGTTGGCTCGCAGGGAAAAGTCAATACACAACTATTGGTGTCGTAATGAAAATAAGCTGTGCCGCTAAAATTACTTGGAATAGAAGTTAAACTTGTGGTCATTGGATAATCTTGTGATGAGTTTCCAAACTGCCCGAAAAAATTCATAAAGCCAGTTGCAACGGTATCGCCATTGCTATTTAACAAAGCTGAAAAATAAGGATAGTTGATAAAATCATTTGCAGTAGCGCCTACAAACAAAGTCACATTTAAGCCATTGGGAATAACAGAATCCATTTGAATATTGGTTATACAAAATGAATTACAAGTAAAGGTTTGTGCTTTTGAACTAAAAATTGAAAGGACTAAAAAAGCGAAAAATTGAAGTGTTTTTTTCATGGTAATAAATTAAAAATATTTCCCTATCGAAATAAGTTAAAAATCTGCACATCAAAAAACTATTTAAAATTTATCATTTAATGTAAAATAATCACCACTTAATCGGATTTTTTCCGATTATTGTATCAAAATTTGACAATGAGTTTTCAAAGAATAGCCAAAAATTTTACAGATGCTCCCATTTCAAGACACTTGCTGTTGGATATTCTAAAAGATTATAAAAGACCTAACGACAAAATAAGCGAGTTGCTAAAAAATGGCGAATTACTTTCGCTTAGAAGAGGTCTTTATGTTGCAGGCTTAGAAACGGACTTATCAACTCCAAGTCTATTTTTAATTTCCAACCATTTGCGCGGACCAAGTTATATTTCTCTGGAAACAGCTTTATCTTATTGGGGTTTTATTCCCGAAAGAGTTTATGAAATTAGTGCTGTAACTTCTAAAACTTCCAAAAAATACAATACTCCAATCGGCAGATTTAGCTATGAAACATTGCCTTTCCCTTATTATAGTTTTGGTATAAAAAGCATACAACTTCAACCTAAACAATTTGCTTTAATGGCATCACCTGAAAAAGCAGTTTGTGATAAAATAATTTTAACCTCGGGAATAAATCTCAGAAGCATTGCGCAAACAAAAGACTTTTTACTAGAGGATTTAAGAATGGACGAAGCTAAACTTAGAACATTAAACACTTCTGAAATGAATGATTGGATAGCAGATGCACCTAAAAAAAATAGCCTCGAAATGCTCATTAAAACATTAAATGAATTATGATAAAAGAATGGATTTCACTTTATAATCCTAAAAATGACGAAGAAACATTGGCTGCTTTGCGCGAAATTATGCAAGAAATAGCCTTGGCAGGATTGTCAAGAACCGATTTTTTTGAAAAAGCAGCATTTTATGGAGGAACAGCATTGAGGATTTTTTACAATCTCGATCGTTTTTCAGAAGACCTTGATTTTTCATTGCTTGAAGTTAATCCTGATTTTTCTTTAGACCCTTATTTTCCTGCTATCATTTCAGAGTTTAAAGCAATGGGAATAACCGTTAACATTCAAGAAAAAGATAAAAAAATCCCAACATCTATTGAATCGGCTTTCTTAAAAACAGAAACAATTTGGAAGGAATTGGTGCTAATTGATGTGATAAAACAAGTTGGAATTGTTTCAAACAAAACGATAAAAATTAAACTTGAGGTTGATTGCAAGCCTCCTATTGGTTTCAAAACGGAGGAAAAATTATTAATCAGACCTTTTTCTTTTTACGTTAAGTGCTTTGCTCCATCAAGTTTATTTGCCGGAAAAATGCATGCACTATTATTTAGAAAATGGAAAAACAGAGTAAAGGGCAGAGATTGGTACGATTTGGAATGGTATATCAAAAAAGGAATCCCGCTAGATATTAGTCATTTTCTGCAAAGAGCAAAAGACACTGGCGATTGGCAGGATGAAAACATTACACCTGAACAAATTCTCGAACTTCTGAAAAACAAAATAGATGCAGTTTCTTTTGAGAACATTAAACAAGATGTAGTTAAGTTCATCAAAAATGATACTATTCTTCAAGTTTGGAGTTCACCGTATTTTAAAAATTTGATTGAAAAACTTCGCTTCGAATAATTGTATGATTTAACCAAACATTTGTTTGAAAGCAAAATACAAACTGATATGCAAAACCGTTGCATGATTTTCTTTTGGAAAATATTGGAAATGGCTCTTAAAACTTGCTTTCTCCAACTTTTTAAAAATTGATTGTGCGTCTTTTTCCATCACTTTACCTTCTTTGCCAACGCCAACATACACATAAGGAATTTTCACTTTTTGTTGGTCTAGAAGCGTTGTTGCTTGTTTCAAAAGCGATTGATTGTCCCACCACAAACTTGGACTGGTAATTAAATAATGGCTAAACAATTGTGGTTTTTTCAGGGCAATTTCAACTGCTAACAATCCGCCTAAAGATTGACCAATAAGGTATTTGGTTACAGTTGTACGATAGTTTTTTTCAACAAATGGCATTAACTCCGATTCTAAAAACGAAATAAATTTTTCAGAACCACCAGTTGTAGGAAATGATTTTTTTAGCTCTGCATCAACTGTTGGAAAAGTAAAATCGCGTTTTCGATCAACATTGGCTATGCCCACCAAAATGCAAGGCGGCATGGAATAGCTCATTCTAAAAAACTGAACCAAACCTGCTACATGCAAAAAATCTTCATGCAGCGAACCATCTAACAAATAAATAACTGGATAAGCTTTTTCAGCCGAAAAACTATCGGGTAAATAAATATTAAGCTTGCGTTCCTCATTCAAAATTTTCGAAAAAAAACTTTTCTCCTCAAACTTTATCGCTTGAGATTTGGCAACGTTAGAAAATGCCAAAAAAAGAAAACTACACACAACAGCCCAATTTTTCATTCTTGATAATGTTAATTGAGCGCAAAAAAAGAAAAATTAAAAGACTAATTACTCACAAATTCATTTCGATATAAAATGCTTTTGCGTAATTTGGGTTGATTAATTTACTGGTTATAAAATGCCTTTAACATGACGGAACAAATTAAACTATCTGTTTTGGTGGATGAAATTCAAGAAACCATTCAAAACAGATTTGAAGGCGAGGTTTTTTGGGTAACTGCTCAAATAACCAATGTGAAAAAATATGAAAGTAATAGACGTTGTTATTTAACTTTAGAAGAATATGACAATGGCGAAAAAAAAGCAGAACTAAAAGCTGTTTTTTGGTCGAATTATTACACTGAAATTGAAAAATTTGAAAAACAAAGTGGTCAATTATTTAAAAATGGCATTGAAATAACCTGCAAATTAAAAATCCGATTTCATGCTGTTTATGGTTTAAATGCTGATGTGGTGCAGGTTTATGTGGCGCACACTTTAGGTAGTTTAGCTTTACAAAAACAACAAACTTTAGCCAATTTATTGAAAGAAAATCCAACAACTATTCAGCTTTTTGATGGCCGTTATTTCACTTTCAACAACCGCTTGCCATTGCCTTTGGTTATTAAAAAAATTGCTTTAATTACCGCTCCAAATTCAGATGGACAAAGAGATTTTTTAGAAGAAATTACCAAAAACAAACACAATTTTAACTTCGAAATTCATCAATATTTATGCACCATTCAAGGTGAAAATGCACACAAACTTATTTTTGATCAATTAAAAAGCATTGAACAATCATTTGAAGCTTTTGATGCTGTGGCCATTGTTCGTGGTGGTGGTTCACAAAGCGATTTTAAACCTTTTGACGATTATGATTTGGCCAATTTAGTCGCCAATTTTCCAATACCTATTTTTACTGGAATTGGCCATGATAGCAATCAAAGTATAGTTGATTTAATGGCACGTGAACAAAAAACTCCGACCAAAGTTGCGGCACTTTTTGTGGAACATAATTTCGAATTTGAAAACAAATTGATGGATTTAAAAACCAGTTTTTTTGATTTGATAAAACGCCAAACCGAAGAGGCCAAAAACAATTTAGAATATGCCAAAAGAATGGTGAAAATGGCGAGTCCAGAAGCTATTTTAAATCGTGGTTTTGCAATTGTGATGCAAGAAAATAAAATAATTACCCAAGCCGAATTTTTAGATCCCAATCAAAATCTTCAAACCTTTTTAAGAGGTACTTTGATAAGCAGTAAAATTTTAAAACAAGAAAAAAATGAAAAAGGAATTGAACTACAGTGAGGCTTTTAGCCAATTGCAACAATTGGTTTCTGAATTAGAAGGTGGTCAAATTCCCTTAGAAACATTAAGTGGAAAGGTGAAGCAAGCCAATGATTTAATTGCCATTTGCGAAGCCAAACTAAAAGCCGTTGAAAAGGAAATTGAAATTGCCTCAAAACCGAAAGGAAAAAAGAAAAACGAAGGCGATTTTTAATATTTTAAGCAGCATTAGGAAGTGCCAAATCCAGCAATCGGCAATCAATTCGAAGATGTCAGGGCTACGCCCCTTAATAAGATATCAGAGCTAACGCTCCTTAATAAGATTTCAGGGCTATGCCTCTTACTAAGATGTCAGGGCTACGCCCCTTATTATTATGAATTAAGTATTAAAAACATCAAGCTACAAATTAAGAAAATTAGAGGAGGAGCCCTGTTTTCTTCGTAATACAAAAAAACCAACTGCAATTCTTGAGGGGCGGAGTCCTGTTTTCTTCATAACACAATAAATCGACCACAATATCCAAGGGGCGGAGCCCTGTTTTCTTCGTAATACAAAAATCTACTGCACCTCTTAAGGGGCGGAGCCCTGTAATCTATATCAATTCGAAGATGTCATGACTAATCAATCTATAAAAAGATTTACAAATTGAATTACACCATCTTTATTGCTTATTTTAGGTTAAGGAATACTTTTGCAAACCACTATGGAACAAAATCAAGCAGTAAGAATTAATAAATATTTAAGTGAAGTTGGGTTTTGCTCACGCAGAGAAGCCGATAGGTTAATTCTTGAAAACCGCGTAACCATTAATGGAAAAGTGCCTGAAATGGGAACAAAAATTACGGCTACCGATGAAATTAGGGTTGATGGAAAATTGATTGGTCCGCCTAAAGAAAAACCTGTTTATTTGGCTTTTAACAAACCCGTTGGCATAGTTTGCACCACCGATACTGAAGTTGAAAAGGACAATATTATCGACTTCATCAATTACCCAAAACGTATTTTCCCTATTGGTAGATTAGACAAAAATAGCGAAGGCCTCATTTTCTTGACCAACGATGGCGACATTGTCAACAAAATTTTGCGCGCCCGAAACAACCACGAAAAAGAATACATTGTTTCGGTAAACAAACCCATTACCAGCGATTTTATTAAAAAAATGGGCAATGGCGTTCCAATTTTAGATACCGTTACCCGAAAATGTTTTGTGAAACAAACTGGAAAATTTGAATTTAAAATCATTTTAACCCAAGGTTTAAACCGCCAAATACGCAGAATGTGCGAGTTTTTAGATTATAAAGTAGTCACCTTAAAACGTATTCGTATCATGAACATTTCTTTGGATGTACCTATTGGGAAATGGCGCTATTTTACCGAAAAAGAACTGGCAGAAATTAACCGTTTGGTGGCCGATTCAGCTAAAACTTTTGATGCTGAAAATTGAAAACCAATCACTCAACACTAATAAAATAATCTGCTTTAAAAGCATTTAAATTGGGTTCTTTTTTTTGTATAACTGCATCTAAAAAGGACTTTATCATTTCAAGGTTTTTGACATACAAATCCCATTGAGATTTTAGAAAATCGGCATCGCTTGCTTTAAACTTATGCTGCAAAAAATAACGTGTGTAAAAAATTGAATGGTAACTTTCATGATCGAAAGTGTTTTTTGCCGAAACAAAAATTGTTTTTGCTTCATTTTTTTGCCTGAAAAAATAAAAAGTTTCCTCTTTTTGCGTGTTTGAAATGGCTAAAACCGGACAATTTAAACTTTGCTTTTTTTCAACTAAAGCTTCATAAACAAAAGGCCATTTGTCTTTCACCTCAGCCGAATCTGTTTTGGGTTCAATGGTTGTTTCGAGCGATACAAATGCTGTTACATTTTTGTTTTGCGGCAAAAAACACCAGCCCACTTGCGCACCCCAACTGTGACCTATGTAAAACAAATTTTTGTTGTTTGTAAGCGATTTCGCAAAACGCAAAACCTCATCCACCGCAGTCCAATTGTTTTTGGTGCTTTCTTCCAAACCAAAAGTTTTATTGCTGTAAGGCCAATGAAAATTAGCGGCTACAAAAATGAAACCATGCGAAGCAAAAAACTCAGCCATTTGGTAGTTTTCAAAAGGTAAACCTTGTGTACCATGATGATAAACAATAACCGGAAAATTGCTTTTTTTCTTAAGTTTTTCGAAACAACTTTGGGTTTCTATGGCTAAGGCTTCCGCCAAAACATCATCAAGTGTAAAAGGCGCAAAATTGATGTCAGTATAATTTTCTGTTTCTTGTTTTAAATTATATTCTGTGAAATAATGCAACCATTCCTTTTTTAAATTTTCATACACCAAAGTCAGCTCTAGCGGAACATTTCTGTTGGTAAAATCTTTGAGTTGAAGCTTTTTTGTTGACTTTAATAAATTGCTTGGATGCCACACCTGCACAAACAAAGGCGAAGCTCCATGATAGTTAAATTGCTGATACATTTGGTTAGGATTTAAAACAACTGTATCAAAATAAGCAGCTTTAAATTTCCCTGAATGAACCAATTCATTAGATGAAACTTGCGCAAAACTAAAAGCGCTAAGTCCAAACACAAAAGCATAAAAAATTAGAAAGGATTTAAACCACTTTTTTGCCATCCATTTATGATATTGGAATTGTAAAACTAATAGAAAGCAGGAAAAATGGATTTTAATTTTTAGACTTATACATCCACATTAAGACTGGTTTTTCAGCCTTTTTTAAAATAGGATCTATTTTTTTAAAACTATTATTTGAAATAGTTGGACAGCCCCAACCTTCCGCAGTTCCTTCAGGATAAATTTCCTCATCAGAAACCAATTCCCACGAATGAAAAACAATTAATCGTTTATAGGCATTGCTATTAGATTTTTCTAAACCATGTAAAACATATTTGATATTTACTCCCCAATTGCTAAATGCTCTTTCGCCAATTTTGTATTTACCTAGTGAGGAACAATGGCTTCCATCAACATTGCTGAAAACAGGATTTTCCTTCGAATCATCTTCGCTCCATGGATTATTGCAACAACCATGACCAACTAAAAAACTGTAGGAAATGGTATCTTTTTCGAAATCCCACACAAAAAACCTCCTTAATCCTGAATGAATACTCATGTCGATGAGAATACAAACTTTTTCATTCATTTTATTGCTTTTACAAAACTGAAGAGCTTCTGCGGCTTTTTGTTTTGTGAGTTTAAATTGAGCTTTTGCATTGCTACTTACATTTTTATAATTGGCGCTAAAACCGAAAAATATTGTAATTAAAATAACAAATGACCTCCAAAATATTCTCATTCCACAAAAAGCTAAAACATTGAGCCAATAACAAATTAATTTGAAATTTATTTTCTGAAAATAAAATATATTTATTGACAATTTTGCGGTATGCACAAATAATTTAAACCCAAAAACAAAATGTCAAAACACTATAGAAAATTTTTACTTGTAGGATTTTTATTTTTTGGATTATTGTCTGGTTTGCAAGCTCAAGAAAAATATTTGTTTGCCATTGTTAGGCAAATGGGTAATCATGAAATTGTGAAAACAGTTGAAAAAAGAATTGTTGAAAGACAAAGACTTCCTAAAGAATTTATAGATTCTAATGACAATAGTTATTTGTTTGATAAAATTGCCGAAATGCAAGATGAAGGTTGGGAGGTTTATGCTTCAAATGATCATTTTAATGTTGATTATGGTTTAATCACAACCTTTTTTCTTCGGAAAAAGAAAAATTAATACGGTTTTACCATGCCCATTCCCTTACAAATAACAGCCATAACAGAGTTGACCGGACAAATAAAAAATCAATTGTTTGAGTTATGGAATGCGGAATATCCTGAAAAAATATGCTATGCTAGTCTAGAGGAATTAGAACTCTATTTGCAAAAGCTAAGCTATTTGAAACATTTGTTTTTGGTGGATAAAGAGGAAAATATTTTAGGTTGGGCTTATGCTTTTGATAGAGAAAATGAAAGGTGGTTTGCGATAATTATTGACAAAAAATGTCAAGGGCAAGGTTGGTGACGAAAAATGTTGGATGAATTAAAAAAATCGGAGACTATTTTAAATGGTTGGGTAACGGATCATGATAATCACCAAAAAAGGAATGGCCAAACCTATTTTTCACCTTTAAAATTTTACGAAAAATGCGGTTTCGAAATCCTAAGGAACGAAAGACTTCAACTGGATAAAATTTCAGCCGTAAAAATTAAATGGACAGCCAAAAGTGTTTAATCTAAATTCAGCACAAACAAAATTTCAACCTTTTGATTTTTGAATTAAATTGGGTTAATTCGTTTAGCAGAAAATTAATATAAAAGCTTCGTATTGAACTAATTTTGAGAGAAGATTTTTATTGGATTTATGCTAGTGATGGTAAGTTTGATAAACGACACATTGAAATATAATGAACTCATTTAACAAAAATATATTTATCAATTTCACTATTATTTTTGGACTTTTATTAATCCCAAGTTTTCTTGCAGCTTGGGCAGAAGACGATGGAAATTTACCCGAAAGTTCGTATTGGATTTATTTTGTGAAACTGTTTTACATTTTTCGATTTCCGACACATACTTTGTTCTGGTCGGTATTTTCAAATAATGGAGCTATTGTTTTTTTAAGTGGTCTTTTAATAAATTGTTGCTTTTATGCTATTACTACCGAAAGATTAATTTCAATTTTTAGAACACAGAAAAAATGAAAATTTACCTGATAGACCAGAAAAACAAATTCAAACAACACCTTGACTACTTAAAGGGCAAGAAAGTTATGGCCTATGATAAATCTGGGCTGACTGATAAAATTTCAACCATTGACATTGATACAACAAAACAATTTGACAAGCTAAAACTTGACTTTCTGTTTGACTATCAAATTTTCCCAAACAACATTATGACCTTCCAAACTCAATGGTCAAAAGAAAACCGAAAAATGAAAGTTGGCGACACAATAGCCCAACAAGTCTTCATACCTCCGACCAAGACATTTTCTCAAAAAATAATTTTTGGAGTGAGAATAAACGAAATCATAGACCAAGTAGACAAAAAGGGATTTAGTTATGAGACGCTTGAAGGCCATGTTGAGAAAGGCATTTCAACATTTACAGTTGAGCAACTTAACAACAAAATAATTTTTAAGATTCAAACCTATTCGACACCAGGAAACATCTTGACAAAATTACTTGGGCCAGTTTTTTCAATTCCTTATCAGACATTTTGTACCAATGCAGCTTTGAAAAATGTAAAATATCAACTCGAAAATCAATGAAATTGATAACAGAAAAAACGCTAATTACATATTATACTTTCAAGGCTAGAAGTTTTATGCTTCTTAAGCAACCAAATCTTAACCCAAAACCCATTTCCTTAATTAACACAAACAAATGAACTGCAAAAACTGTAACCAAGAAGTAAATGCGAACTTTTGCGCTAACTGCGGACAACCGGCTAGCATAAAACGTATTAACGGAGACTACATCGTTCAAGAAATTGGACAAGTATTAAATTTCGAAAAAGGCATTTTTTATACCATCCGCGAACTATTGTTCCGACCAGGAGAAAATGTAAAAAAATTTATAACCGAAGATAGAAGTCGTTTAATAAAACCAATCCTCTTTATTATCGTCAGCTCTTTAATTTACTCTATAATCAATAACTTTTTTAAAATCGAGGACAGTTATCTAAATTATGGCGGACTAGAAGCATCATCAGTTGGGAAAATATTTAAATGGGTGCAAGAAAATTATGGTTATGCCAATATTATTATGGGTGTATTTATAGCTTTATGGATAAAGCTGTTTTTTAGAAAATATGATTATAATTTCTACGAAATTTTAATTCTTCTTTGTTTTGTTATGGGCATGGGTATGCTCATTTTTGCACTTTTTGCTTTTTTACAGGGAGTAACCAAATTTGATTTAATGGGCTTTGCAGGTATTTTAGGTTTTGCATACATCACTTGGGCCGTTGGTCAATTTTTCGACAAAAACAAACCCTTAAATTATATAAAAGCACTTTTTTCCTATTTCTTTGGCGCAATTTCTTCTATGATTTTGGCTATTGCAATAGGCATTGCGATTGATATGATTTTAAAATAATACTATTTAACCTTAATCAAAAAAATTCAAATAATAAATCAAATAGCATGAGTAATACACAAATACATAGTTCCAGAATTTTGAATGCGTCTTTAGAAATAACGTATCAAGCATTTGAAAATCCAAAACACTTAAAAAATTGGTGGGGACCAGAAGGCTTTACCAACACCATTCATGAGTTTGACTTAAAACCAGGTGGAAATTGGATATTAACCATGCATGGACCTGAAAAAGGAAATTATGAAAATGCTTCGGTGTTTAAAACCATTTTGCCCTATCAATCCGTAAGCTGGAAAAGAAAGTCGCAACCTTTGTTTGACATGGAAATAACTTTTGAAAAATTGGAGGAAAATAAATCGAAAATATCTTTCATCATGACTTTCGAAACAGCTGAAGAATGCGAAAAGATTAGAAAATATGTGGAGCCCAAAAACGAAGAAAATTTCGATAGACTAGAAAGAGAAATTAAAACCATGCAAGCCCATTAATCATAATTACTTAAATGATAAAGACAATAACTACTCAAGTAAAAATGGAATAATATAGTTACCAAAATCTACTGCCAACATTTTTAAATAGATTAATCCATTTTAGGCCAAAATAAGAGCATCTTAGCCCTAGGTTAAAACTTTGGGCAATTAAAATCTATTGTCCATAACTCCAAAATCAGCAAAGCGAAAATTTTATTTAACCCTTTGATTTATGAATTAAATTGGGTTAATTTGGTTGGTAGAAAAATAAAGTTTTTCCAAATTGACATATCTAATTTAATGCTATAGATTTTATCAATTTTTTTTTAAAGAAACATATATGACCGAAAAACTTAGTGGACAATATACTTATGGAGAACCTTATCCCGATGATTTAAAAGGCACATCCATTCCATTTGAAATCGAATGGACATTAATAGACGGAGTTATTGAAGGGACATGCTCAGATAGTGAAGGGCGAAAGGTTTTTGATGAGCCTGCAACTATTAATGGGTTTATCGATAGTGGCATAATTAGTTTTGTGAAAAAATATCCTAAATATTGGGAAATTGATGAGCAAGGTAATATTAACGTATTTGAAGAATTACCACCGACTGAAATTCACTATTTAGGGGTTGTTCTTGACAATCGTTTTGAAGGAAAATGGGAGATGACGGTAGAATATATTTTAGAAAATGGTAAAATCGAATACTATGATTTCGCAGGAACGTGGACTCTGCATAGGTTGGCCTAAATATTTTGCAACACTACAATAACCCTCACTCAAAAAATCCAAAAGCGGCAAACTAAAAATTTCATTTCACCCTTTGATTTTTGAATTAAATTGGGTTAATTTGGTTGTTGAGAAAAATTTGTGTGAATACATTGGGTATTCGAATAATATTTCAAAGATTTGTGACAATTCATAATATAGATAGATGTTCTAAAATTTATAAAGATACTGCGGTCAATAGCAACATCAATAAAACAATTTGAAGAAAGAGTGTAGTTGGTTTTTCACACTAAAATCTAAACAATATTACTAGTATTAAAGTAAAAACTAAATTCGCCCTTTATTTTGGAAACGCATTTTGAATATATAGAATCAGATAATAATCTACGGGGATATCATGGAATATTTCTTAGCGATACTGAATTTTCGCAAACTCTCAGTGGTTCCGTGTTTGACAATCTTTTAGATGTTGAAGTGCAGCAAGAAAGAATCTCAGAATTAACAGGACTTCTCGAAACTGGTTTTAGCCAATCAGAAAATTTACTTGCGGACATTCAAGCTCTTGAAAATGCAGTGCCTGATGACTTAAGGAATTGGAGAATTGGTGAGGCTCTTGCCGAAGTTATACTTGAAGAAAATTTTCAATGTCGTTTTCATTGGAACGAGCTGAGAGATGCCAGAAATCCAAAAGGAAATAAAACTGGTGCTGATTTAGTTGGCTTTATTGAATCCGAGGGAAATGTGTTGTTTTTATTTGGGGAGGTTAAAACCTCCTCGGAAACAGCTAATAGACCACCTCAGGTCATGACTAAAGCTGATGGCATAGAAAACCAATTAAAGGATTTATATAATAATAGAAATAAAAGACAGATTCTTATTACTTATTTGAAAAGCAAAACTAGAGATTTACCCGAAAATCATCCTTTTAAATTGGATTATAATTCTGCATTTTTATCTTATTATGGGAATAATCAGCTTTACAAGCTAATTGGAGTTCTTATTAGAGATGTTGAAGTAGATCATAGAGATGTATCTGTATGTTATAATAGAATTAAAACAACTATTTTAAATCCTATTGGCTTAAAGTTAATAGCATTATATACATCAATTCAAAAATCAAATTGGCGTAATATTATTTCCAGCAATACAGAAGAATGAGTATAGAAATTAAATATCGCTTCCTTAAAAATGCATATCCTGATATGCTTAATGGTATTGATATGCTTATTCAGAAAGCAAAAATCTCAAAGCGTTTTGAAGATGAAGCTTTAAGTATTGAGCAAAATTCAGAACTTGAAAAAGCAAAAAATCTTTGTGAATTAAGAATTGTTGAAATATGGAATAATCAAAATAGTGAGGAATTTAAAGCTTTGTGTTCTACATATTTCGATATTGCTGCACATTGCGACATAGAACTTGATAATGAATATGCTGTATTCGAGTATATTAAGATAATTTCTTTTGGTTATCTTGGAGAAGGATGGCATTTAGTTAGACAATATTTAAAAAATCAACAAAGTAAAATTGACAATCTTCCAATTTCTGAAAATTGGAATTCCCGATTATTAAATACATCATTCAAAGCTTTAGTTGGCTTGATTAGAAAAAATGACTGGAATGATATTAATGAATCAATCCATCAAATTGAAACATTACGTTTAGAGCAAAATCAATTTGAGCAGAATTATTTAAATCAAGTGAAGGAGGAAAGTCGACCCTATGGAGCATCTGAATTAATTGCGCTTTATCATTTCGCAAAATCAATTGAGATTCTAGCAAAATATTTGATTGAGGGAAGGCCACTGGAGCCAGAAAGTCAGGTGCAATTTCATATTGGCTATGCCAAAGAATTTTCGGTTAAATCAGAAAATATTAGTTTACAACTTCTATTTCAGTTTTTTGAAGCATTTTCTTTAAAATTAATTAGAAATACAATTTGGTATAATACTCGTGGTGTTAATTCAAGAATTTCGCGCTTTAATAGGTTTATCTCTGAAAAAGAACATCAAGGTATTTTTGAATTACTATATCCTCAAAAGGAAGCTTTGGGTGAAATATTTAATCCTGCCTACAATGCAGTTGTGGTAAATTTACCAACCTCTAGCGGCAAAACTATGATTGCAAAATACAGGATTTTAATGGCTCTAAATCAATTTGCTGAAGATGGTGGTTGGGTAGCCTATGTTGTGCCAACACGCGCATTAGTAAATCAAATTTACAACGAATTAAAAAGAGATTTAGCTCCAATAAATGTTAGAGTTGAAAAAGTAAGCGGAGCATTAGACCTTGATGGTTTTGAGGAATCTTTAATGGAACAAGATTCATTAATGATAAATGGTATACATAAAGGAGCTTTTGATGTGCTTGTGACAACTTATGAGAAGCTACATTTAATGATAAGGCAAGAATATGGAACTAAAAAAAATAGGCCTCTTGTATTAGCTGTAGTTGATGAAGCTCATAATATTGAAGAGGCAACACGAGGACTTAATTTAGAATTTTTATTATCTACAATTAAGGCAGACTGTGAAAGAGCTAATTTCTTATTAATGACTCCAGACATTTCTAATTCAAGTGAAATTGCTACTTGGCTAGGAGGTGAAAGAGGAAAAGAATTACATTTAAGTTTACATTGGTGGCAACCCAATGAAAGGGTTATAGGCGCACTAGTTAAAAAAGGTAGTGGAAAAGATTATAGTTTCAAACTAAAAACCCTTTTAACCAATAAAGGGACTTATCAAATAGAAGAAGATATTTTATTAGCTGGCTCTGAAAAAAATGGCTCAACATTTTCTAGTTTAACAAGCAAAAAATTATTCGCATCTGTACTTGGAAGTAAGATAATAAACATTAATGAACCTACTGTTATTCTTGCCAGAAACCCTAGTGATGCATTTGATATTGCTAATAACATTTGTTCTACTATCATTCAAGAATTCGAAATAGATGAAGATGTTGAACTTGTCCGCAGGTTTATTGAAGATGAATTGGGCAGTGATTTTTCTCTTTCTGAATGCTTAAAAAAAAGAATCGGTGTTCACAGTTCCGCTTTACCTGATGAAATAAAAATCTTAATTGAAGATTTAATGTCTAAAGGAAAATTACAAGCAATTGTTGCTACAACTACTATTGCTCAAGGAATTAATTTTCCTATTTCATCTGTTATTATGAGTTCTTATCAGTATTCAAGCCCTAAAGGCACATATGAAATGCCCGTTAGAGATTTTTGGAATATTGCAGGTCGTGTTGGCAGAGCAGGGCAACAATCTCTTGGCTGGGTTGGAATTGTTTCGAAAAACGAACAAGAGCTACTCAAAATATCAAATTATGTAAAAAGTGCGGCTGATATTTTAAAATCACAGCTTGTCGATATAATTAAAACAGCTTTAGAAAATCCTGAGGTTAACTTTGAAAGTTGGCTTTTTAGAGACCCGAGATGGTCTGGCTTACTTCAATACATATCTCATCTTTACGTACAAAGTGAAAATCTTGGAACATTTATTTCGAGTTTAGAACAGAGGTTAATAGATACATTTGGATACAATAAACTTAATTCAGAACAAAAACATTATTTAAGGTCTAATTTGAGAAGCTATGCTGAAAGTATTAATCCTGGATTTGCAAAAATTTCTGATTCCACAGGATTTTCTACTATATCTGTTGGGAAACTTTATGGTGGTTTAAAAGACGCAAATCTAAATTCCAATGATTGGCATAAAAACCAACTGTTTTCGGAGCAAAACCAAAGTTTGCAAAAACTCATAGGTATAATGTTGCAAACACCTGAAATACGTTCTTCAATAGAGCAATTAACAAGCGGAGATAGTCCTTTTGATAGAACTTCTATTTCTAAAATGATGATAGATTGGGTTAATGGGAAATCAATCAATTTTATTGCTGATAGATATTTTTCAAATGAAACAGATTTAAGAAAACGAATAGAAAAATGTACAAGAGCTATGTACTCGCATTTAGCAAATGCTGCAACTTGGGGTTTAGCTGCAATCCAAAAAATGCCTAATAGTGGTGCTGATTGGGATAACTTAAATGATACAGAGAAGAAACGAATGGCCAATCTTCCAGCTTTATTACACTATGGAGTAAATACTGATGAAGCTGTATTAATGAGAAAGAATAACATACCAAGAAGTATTGCAAGGAAAGTTGGAGAATTATTCAATGCATCAATTGGGGGCAATATTTTTACACAAAGCTCTAATGAAGTAAGTGAATGGTTAAAATCGTTAGATTCTCATACTTGGGAAAGTGTTAGACCACTTCATTCTGTTATGACTGGTTCTGATTACAAAAGAGTTTGGCAGAAACTAAGTGGTGGCGAATAAAAGGTAGAAATATATCAATTACAACTCACCACAACCCCCATTTAATAGCCCATGGTTTTAAACTTGGGCTAATGGAATTTATATCACAACCCCCTTCCCCATAAAAAAAGCGGACCTTTTGAGTCCGCTCTTTTAATATCCTATTATTGTATTTTATTGAATATTGATTTTTTCGATGTGGTTTTTGCCATTTTCATCGCTGATATTTAAAAGGTAAATACCGCTTGAAACTTTAGTTAAATCGAAAGGAATTTGATTGTTGCCGCTTTCTAATTTCCATTTTGTTTCAAAAATTAGTTTACCTGTCGAACTTACAATCTCAATGTTTACATTTTTCGAAACACTCGATTTTATATCTAACTTAAACTCTCCTTTTGATGGATTTGGATAAAGCACCATGCTGTTGATTCCTTCAATTTCAATAACTGCAACTGGAGATACAAATACTGGCTCAGAAGCATTTTTACAACCTGCTGTATTGGTTACTTCTACCGAATAATTGCCCGATTGGGTAATGTTATAACTTTGTTGAGTTGCTCCCGGAATCAAAACTGCATCTTTATACCATTGGTAAGTTACCAAAGTTAAATTACAAGTTATGGTGTTTCCATTTACCGTAACTGAAGGAGCAGCTGGCAATGGTGAAACAATCATATTGGCTGTAGAAGTTCCTGAACAACCATTACCATCGGTATAGCTATAAGTAATCACTTTAGTGCCCGCTCCAGCAGCACTTGGGTTAAAATTGCCATTGTTAACTCCCGAGCCACTGTAAGTTCCACCTGCTGGTGTTCCGCCTGTTAAGGCAAAACTTGGTTCATTGATACATACTTGATTATCTACAAAACTTAATCCAACTGTTGGAAGAGGATTTACTGAAACTGAAATACTATTTGAATTAACTGTTGCAGGGCTTGCGCAATTGGCGCTGCTGGTTAAGGTTAATGAAACCACATCCCCATTGTTTAAAGTGGTACTTGTAAACAAGGCGGTAGTTATTCCTGTATTATTTCCATTTACTTTCCACTGATAGCCCGGTGCGCCTGCATTGGTTGAAACTACTGTAAAATTAATACTCTGACCTGCACAAATAGTGGTATTGTTTGTAGAAATAGTGGCCGTTGGGGTTACCACTGCACTTGCTAAAATATAATTTGTTTTTACTTCTTGGTCATTGCCATTTGGATTAGTAGCGCTTAATGTAACCGAGTAACTTCCAGCATTATTAAATATAACTTGTGGATTTTGTGAAGTAGCAGAAGTTCCGCCTGTGTAGCTAAATGTTGCTGGTGTTATTGACCAAGCCCAAGAAGTTGCCGAAGGAGCGCTTAAGTCATTAAGTGTAACTGATGCGCCAACACAAGGTGTTAAAGTTGAAGCTGAGAAGTTTGCGCTAATAGCCCCTTGAACTCCTGTAATATTGATGTCATCAATATAAAGGTTATTGCCATAACTACTGATGTTTTCAAATTTCACTTTGATGGTTTGACCCACAAAAGGAGTTAAGTTAATGCTTTTGCAAGTTGAATAACCAGCTGTACCACCGCACCATTGTGCTGATGCAGTTGGATTAAATACAGTTTGAAGATCAGCACTAGTAATCCATTGATAAGGCGTTGCACTGGCTGTTTCTCTATAAGTGGCTACTCTTGTCCAAGATCCACCGCAATTATTTGAAACATAAACCGCCATTGAATCTTGATAATTAGGCGCATATCTTCTGTAAGCATGATCGAACGTTAAAGTAGCTGATGAATAACCTGCTAAATTGATAGGAGGAGAAATTAAACCATCTCTTAAAGCTGTTCCGTCAGCTGCTTGATAATTAAAGTTATCTACTCCAGCTGATTTTGTTCCAGGAGCGTTACCAGCAGTGGTAAAAATACCCCAGGTTACGTTATTGTCAGGATTTTCAATCTCCCAATTTGGATAGGTTGCTGCATTTTCAAAATTTTCTACAAATGGTAAAGTAAAACCACCCACGGTGATATAATTAGTTTTGGTGACTGTATTCACACCAGCAGTATTTCCAGCGGTTAGGGTAATTGTATAATTGCCAGAAGCGGTAAACTGAACTTGTGGATTTTGTGAAGTAGCAGAAGTACCACCAACATAATTAAAAGTAGCTGGCGAGATGGTCCAAGTCCATGAATTTGGAGTAAAAAAACTAGTATCGGTTAATGTTACAGTTTGATTTAAGCAAGGCATAACAGTGCTGGCAGCAAAACCTGCTTGAGGAACCTGCGAAGCTGCAAAACCATTGCTAGAAAACAATCCACGGCCATAAGTTGCGGCAATTACTTGCTTATCGCTGCTTCTTACTTGCAACATATCAACCCTTACATTGGCCAGGCCATTGTTTGAAGGCACCCAATTCGGGGAAGTTGCGCTAAAATTGTTGGTAGCCCAAACACCTAATTCAGTAGCTAAAATAACTTGATCATAATTGTTAGGATTAAACAAAGCCCAACGAACAGGCATATCAGGCAAATTACCTTCTTTGCTTGTCCAAGTAGTTCCGCCATTGGCGCTATACCAAACCGATGTTAAACCATAGTTTGAGTAAGTTACTAAAAGTTGATTTTCATTAGCTCCAATTTCAACACATGAAATACTTCCAGCAGGCAAAGTACCTGTAATATTGGTAGTTGAGGCGGTAGCATTGGCATTGGTTACTTTAAACAAATCGCCTGACTCTGAACCCACAAAAACAGTTGAAGAGGCAGTAGTGTAAGGTGAAACTCTAATGTGGCTTGCCATATCAGTCATTCCAGTAACATTAACAGTTGCCGCGGCTAAAGGAGTGGTTGTTACGTTTCTGATTCTCCAAATAGAACTGGTGTTTCTGGCAGTAAATAATATATCTTGGTTGTCGTCATAATCAGCGGCATTAATAAAATCACCCGTATTATCATCTTCAATTAATGGGTAATTAAAGCTTGTTCCAGAATTGTTTGAACGGTAATAATTGTTATAAACATATGAGGCAATTTGATACGTGGCATTGGTTTGATCGATAAAACAATATCCTCCATCGCCACCATAAACTTCGGTAGTTGCATTCATTCCTGCATTATTGTAACGCTGTGTTCCATTGTCTTGCGAACCAGCTAAATAGTTATGTGAGCTAGCTGCTGGACTAATAGCACATGAATAAAACTGGGTTACATTATATCCTAAATTTCTAGCTGAAACAACATCATTAGTTGCGGCAGTATTGACACTAGTGGTATAAAACACACCGCCATCTGTTCCAAAAATTACGGTATTTGACTGACCGGGTTTAAAAGCAATGGCATGTTGGTCAGCGTGAACATAGGAACAATTTAAACCCCCTAAACCATTGTACCAAACTGAAATTTGACTCCATGACGTTCCAGAATTGGTGGTTCTAAATAAATCTATACCTCCTACTATGGCAGTATTGGCATTGTTAGGGTCAACAGCTAAAATTAAATCATACCAAGCCTGCCCTCTAGTGAAGTCAGAAGCAGGAATTCCAGGATCAGCATCGTTTGGCAAACCACAATCTGCCCAAGAAGTTCCGCCATTGGTAGTTCTAATAATTGATTCAATGCTGGAGTTATGTTCAAAAGCGGCATACACAGTGTTGGCATTGCTAGGTGCGCATGCCAGTTCAACTCTACCATCTGCTGATTCAACAGAAGTAGTGCTTGATAAAGTCCAAGTGGTTCCATTGGTTGAAGAATAAATTTTTCCACCACCATCGCCAAATGGGTTAGATTTTGTTCCAATCCATAATTTATTGTCGGCTGCAATTTCAATATCAGCTGCAACATGCGGCTGACCGCTAATATTAGGCAACACTTGAGTCCAAGTGGTTCCTCCATTGGTTGATCTTCTTAAACCAGCGCTTGCTGTTCCATGCCATTGTCCGTTATAATAACCTCCATCAACTGCTGCATAAACTGCACTAGTTCCACTTTCGTTGCGCACCACAATGTCATTTACATAATAAAAAGCGGTAGTTGAGGCAATTTGAATCCAAGTTGTTCCACCATCGGTTGATTTCCAAATGCCAGCACCACGACTTGAACCAGCTCCAAAACCTTCACCAGTTCCTATGTACATAGTTTGCAAATTGTTAGGGTCAAAAGCTATGGAAGTAATAGAAATATTATCCCACAAGCCACTTACTGAAGTCCATTGGCTAGTGGCAGAAGTAATGTTATCGTTATACCACAATCCCCCAGTAACACCGCCTGCCCAAACCTTATTGCCTGAAGCTGCATTTGGGTCCCAAGCCAAAGCGCGCGTTCTGCCCGCTACGTTGTTTGGTCCACGTTCTACCCAAGGCGAAGTTGAACTTCCGGGAGTTGAGAGAGGTGCATTTAAACTTTGCATGTAGGCTATTGCAGAAGCCAATCTTTCTTTTGCGGGGCGACCTAAAGCAGGGTCCATAGTGCGCATATAATCTTGTTGCCATCCCAAATGAGGACGATCTTTTTTAGGCATTTTTTTAATTTCCTTTGGCGTTAATCCTCTGTTTTTGCTGTATTCGGTTTGTGCCAAAAGTGCTCTAAATTGTTCCTTTTTTAAATCATTTGCGCTTTTGTAATAGAATTTAAAGCACAAGCCTGACAAAAGAATTACAATGGAAAAAAGTACTAGTTTTTTCATAAAAATTTAGGGGTTAATTTTTCTGTTTATATTCATTAATGTTGATTTTGAGAGGACTTTCGTTCACTTTCAAAATTATATAGGAAGGATAAAATTTTTGATCATTTAAAATAGGATCGTTTTCCTTTTCAGGATTTTCTTTTCCAACAATAGGTGCTTTTTGGCTTTTGAAATAATTACCAATAATTTGAATTTGACCCGATTCATTTTTTTGTTCGGCTTTTAAAGCTTTATTATTAACTATAAATGAATCAAGACTAACATTTTCAGGGTTTTCGAACAGCAAAGTGAGGTGAAAATTATAGCCTTTTCCTTGACCATTTGGGGTATGATAAACGGTATAATAAGCTTCTGAAAGCTCAGGTGTGCTGCCGTATTGCAAAGTTTTTTTGGTTTTGCAGGCAGAAATAAAAATGATAAATATTAAAAGCAGCCTTTTCATTGCTTATTTTTTAACAAATTAAAGGCTTTTAGCAAGATTTAACAATACTATAAATTGATTATTTAAACCAATTTTTCTCCAATGCTATTCTCGAGGCTTCTATTTTGTTGTTTACTTGAAGTTTTTCGTAAATATTTCTCACGTGTTTTCTTACTGTTTCGTAGCTAATAAAAAGTTTATCGGCAATTTGTGGGTTGGGATATCCTTCGGTAATTAATTGTAAAATTTCTAGTTCACGTTTCGATAAAATGGGGCTTTCATCTTTATTCACTTTTGGTTTTAGCTGAACTTGCGTTAATAGCTGCAATGCTTTTCGTGCAATAGCTGGTGACATTTGCGAACCTCCGTTTTTTACATCAAATAACGATTGAACAATTACACTTGTTTTTTCATCTTTCAGCAAATAACCATTCGCTCCAGCTTGAATAGATGCCAATATTTTTTCATCGTTATCAAAAACGGTGAGCATAATTATTTGAACAAATGGATATTTTTTATGGATATTTTGGGTGCATTCTATGCCATCCATATTATCCATTTCTATGTCCATTAAAATTACCTCAGGTTGCTGATCATCTGTAAGCAAACTCATTTTATGCAAACAGTCGTTGCCGCTATTGGCATCAAAAACTATGGTAATTTCATTTTGTTTTTTTAGCCTAGTTAAAATACTCTGGCGTAAATTCTGGTTATCGTCTACAACTGCAACTTTTAACATAGGTCTAAGATTTAATAGTCGAAATAAGAAAAACTAAAAGCACTAAACAATAACCCAATTGGAGTATAAATGGTCTTATTCAACTACCCCAATTAATACCCCAAAATTGCCTTCCAACTGCCCCCATTTTTTTTCTGGAATATAGGCTCTAGAAACTGAACCATCTAAATACAAAGCATTTTTACAGCCTAAATTTTTGAAATACATAGCAAAGTCATAAAAATTGACTGGAACTTTTGAAATAGCAAAAATGAGTTCATTGTTGGGTAAAATACCTACTCCATTTCGAATGTTTAAATTAGCTGAACCTTTTGTAAAAGCGGGATGAATTTCCCCTTCTATAATTAGCATTGGCCCTGATTGGGTTGCAAATTCTATGTCTTTTGATTGTTTAAACTTTGATGTTTCAATTACCTTAGCTTCTTTGTTTTTGGTTAAATAAAAAACACCATTAGGTTTTAGGTAAAAATTGCCCGAATTTGATTTGCCTAAATTAAGTTTTCGTATTTGGCGCCCATTATCGATATACAAACCAAGCGGTGAATTATCTTCCATATACATTCCTGCATTCATAGCCAAAAGCAAACTTTGCCCATTGCTCTCCACTTCGGCTTTAAGGTTAGCAAAACTTTTTAAAACTTGGCCATTTTTATCTTTCCAAAACAACTTGACTTGCGTTTTTTTGGGGTTGCAGGTATAGCTTATAAATTGATCATTGTCAAATTTGGAATTTAAATTATTAGCAATAAATCCAAAAAAGAATAAGCTTATGATTAAAAAAACAGCAAACTTTAATTTTTTATTTAACATACTATTGGAGTACTAAATTTTTTTGTTTACCAACTATTAATGTAACAGTAGTTCCTTTGCCTGGCGCAGATTCTAGGTTAAACTCAGCATTAATTTCTTGGGCTCTTTTTTGCATATTTTGCAGCCCAAAATGTCCATCAAAACTAGTATTAGTTTCAAAGCCTTTACCATTGTCGGAAATTTTAAAATTTACCTGTTGGTTTAGATAAGAAATATCCAGTTTTATTTGATTTGCTTGGCCATGTTTTAAGGCATTATTTATGGTTTCTTGCACAATTCTAAAAATATTTAAGGCTTGCACAGGGCCAAATTCAAAATGTTTTTCGGACAATAAATTGAGCTCGAATTTTGGAGCTGAAGGGAAATTAAGGTTTTGGGTTAAATAATCGTTGAGTTTAGTTTGCAACTCAAGCAGCGACACTTTTTTCTTGTTCATGGCCCAAATGGTTTGTCGCAAATCTTGAATGGTGTTTCGTGCATATATGCCTAAATTTTCGAGTTCTTCTTTTTGGTTAAGCGATGAGTCTGAAAAATCGTCAATGCTATTTATCAAATAGGTTAATTGCGAGCCAATATTATCATGTAATTCGCGGGCTATGCGTTCTCTTTCTTTTTGAACTTCAATAATTCTTTTTGTTTTTTGTTTGTTCCGGAAGTAAAAAATAAGCACAATTAAACTCACAATCAATGCCAATGCTATGGTGATGAAAGCATATTTTTGTGTTCTTTCATTAATTACTTCGGCATCTTTTAGTTTTATTTCATTCTCTTTTTCTTTCAGGTTAAACTTCGACTCCATTTCAGTTAAAGAATTAGTAATGGCCAATTGTTTTAAGGTATCGGCATAGACAAAACTTTTTTTCAAATCATTAAAAGCTGCCTCGTAATTTTTTATTTCTGCCTGAAAAATACCTCTATCGCGGTAGGTAAGTTCTAACTTTTCTGGCGATTTAGATAGCTCAGCATAAATAACTGCAGAATCAAGAAATAAAATTCCGGTTTTCACCTCCTTAAGTGTGTAATAGACAAAAGCAATATTAGTGTAAGTACCACTCAAATTTTGATAGTCATTAAACTGTTTTCTATATCCTATGGCTTTTAAATAGGCACTTATTGATTCTTTAACTTTTCCTACATCGCGATAATTTATTCCTAAATTGTTGTAAACGAATCCCAAACCAACGCGGTCATCAATGGCTTCTTTGATGGCCTTCGATTTCTCATAAAAAACAATAGCTGTGTCGGTCATTTTTTTATTAGCATAAAACAATCCATAATTTAAATAAGATTGACTTAGGCCATATTTATTTTCTTGAGCTAATCTTATAGCAAGCGCTTTATTGAAATAGTCTTTTACTTTATTTTCAATTTTTAAAGTATTAAATATTAGCCCTATATTTTCGTACGCATTCGCCTGAAAGGTTTTGCTATCCACTTCACCAAACAATTCTGCTGCTTTTATATAATATTCTAAGGCTTTGTTTTTATCGCCTTTAGCAGAAAAAATCATTCCCAAATTGTTGTGCAAACTTGCTTTTAAAGTTTTTTCTCTTTTTGTTTCGAAGTTTTTTAACAAAGCTTCTTGATATAAAACAACAGCCGAATCTTTATCGCCAAGAATGTCATAAGCTACTCCAGTGACGTTGAGCGCGGCAATTTCACCATAATTGAAGTTGAGTTTTTTGGCCAATTGAATGGATTCTAACCCATATTTTTTGGCTAAATCGGGTTTCGAATTCCAGTAGTTGAGGGTAATTTTATTGAGTGTAATTACTCTATTGGTGTCAGTTTGATTGGCTAAAGAAGCCACCAAGCTATCTAGCTTTTTATTTTGCGCCAGAACTGTGTTTGCAAATTGTAAAATTACAAGTGCAAAAAAAAAGAGCTTTTTCATGGATTAAAAGGTTTCTTAAATAAAGCTTAAATTTTTTAAATGAAAAAAAATATTAGATGAATACTTAAAAAATATCCCTTTAAAAACACTGTAAATTTTTATCCAATGATAAGTTTATGTTCTTATTTTCTTAGAATATTAAGTTGTTCCATAACTTCATCCGATTTTTCGGGCGAGAGGCCAACTTCATAATTATTTTGAACCTTTAAATATCCACCTTCAGATTTAACCAGATCAGTTACATGATGAATGTTAACAATAAAAGATTTGTGGCTTCTGATAAAATTTTTGTTGTTTTCTAACAATTCTTCATATGTTTTTAGTGGTTTGCTTACCATCACTTTATCGCCATTAGCAAGGGTAATGTGTGTATAGGAACCATCGGCTTTAAAAAAAAGTACTTCATTTAGGTTGACAAATTTTACCGAACTTCCGGTAGGTAAAGCCAGTTTTTGCGGCTGCGCCTCCTGAATGTTTTCTTTTAAAATGCTAAGGTCGTTTTTGTGGTTATGTTTCTTAAATCGTTCGATAGATTTGATAAGTTCTTCGCGTTCAATGGGTTTTAGCAAATAATCTATGGCTGACAATTTGAAAGCCTGAATGGCGTAATTGTTATAAGCAGTTGTGAAAATGATTGAAAAGGTTACCTCATCTTCATTGAAAAACTCAAGGAGTTCTAAGCCGCTGTGGCCAGGCATTTCAATATCTAACAAAACCAAGTCAGGTTTTAGTTTTCTAATGCTTTTTACACCATTTGGCAAATCTTCGCAGGTGGCAACAATTTCAATGTCTTTGCAATATTTTTCAATCATGGCTTGCAGCAGCGTTCTTGCAGCTTTTTCATCGTCAATTATAATGGCTTTAAAGGACATAAAATATTAGTTTAATGGTATTCGAATAATAACAATTGTGCCGCTTTCATTTGGCATATTGCTGTTTTTATCAATTATCTCAATGGCTAGTTTATCACTTTTTCCGTTATTTAAAATTTCAAGGCGTTTTTGGTTGGCATTGGTTGAAAATGAAGCGTGTTTATCGGGTCTGCTTTTATTTATTTCTTCTGATTTTTTGCGACCAATTCCGTTGTCTTCGATGGTAATTTCTAATGTTTGTGCCATTTTAACGAAGGCAATTGACACCATTTTTTCGCCTTTTTTGTGCAATAGTCCGTGTTTGATGGCATTTTCAATGTAGGGTTGAATGATCATAGATGGAATGCTGATAAAGTCAACATCCACATTATTATCAATAAAAATACTAAAGTTAAAAGCTGTTTCGAAGCGCATTTTTTCGAGTTCTAAATAAAGTGTGATGGCTTTAATTTCATCTTGTAGTAAAACCTTTTCTTTTTCACTCATTTCTAAAATCATTCTGGTGAGCTTAGAAAACTTAGCTAAATAATCGCTGGCATTTTGTTTATCATCTGTGAAAATATAGGCTTGAATAGTGTTAAGTGCATTGTAGAAAAAATGCGGATTCATTTGCGATTTGATAGCTTTTAAAGTTGAATCGCTTAAGTTTTTCTCCAGTTCAATTTTTTCGGTTAATAACCTATTTTTATTTTTTAGGTTAACTATTTTCCATCTAAAATAGGCCAATCCAAGACCTGAAATTAAAACGACTATAGAAACAATAAACCACCAACGCAGCCAAAGTGGGGGTAAAATTTCAAAATCAAATGATTGAATGCTATTTTCATTTGCTCCGATTTTAAGTTGAAGCGTGTAAGCTCCTGGAGCAAGGTTTGAAAATTTAATATTACGTGAAACAAATGAATTGTTTTGCCAATTTTGATTGTTTAGCTTGTAATAAAGTTTTGGATTTTCTACGTTTCCATAGGCTAAAATGGAATAATTTACCTCAATATTATTTTCGAAATGCTGCAAAATCTTGTTTTTTAAATCATTGTAAAACAAGTTGTTGACAGTAAAATTATTGATTACCAATTTAGGATAAGCCAAATTACGATTATTGTTATTGAGGCTTATTTTTAAAATACCGTTGCTTTTTAAAACCAGCAAATTGTTATTGTCAACCAAAAGGTCTTTAATTTCTCGGTAATCAATTCTTAGGTTAATGGGCATTTTTTTTATTTGATGATTGTCAGATTTAAAAACATGAATCTCATTTTGATCATAACAAACCAAAAAATCTGACATCACTTTTATACCTTTTAGGGACGATTTTTCGAAGCCAAAAAGATCTTCGACACTCTGAAAGCTTATTAAATCTTGAGTTTTTAGCAGTTCGCCTCTGGTGGTAAGAATGTAATATTCATGATTCCATTTTTCGATTTCGCGGGCAAAAATTTCATTTTTCTGATAATTAATTTTGCGCATTCCTTGCTCATCAAAAAGAGTTAAGCCCAAGTTTCCGCTAAAAATTAATCTATTTTTATCTTTATCAAAAAACACAGTCCTACCCCTTTGAGAGGTCATGATATTGGAAAAATTGGGGGTGTTGCTTTTGGTATTATTTTGATGAAGTTTTACCCAATAACTGCTTTCAATTCTATCCCCAATTTTTAGAAAACCATTAATTCCGCTTGCTGCATAGGCATAAAAATCATTATCAATATCCGCAAAATCTTTGGCAGCAACCATTTCGCTAGTTTGATTTTTAAAATCTAAATTTTTTACCACATAAACTTTGCTAGAAACGTAAAGCAGGGTATTGTTTTTGGTGTTAAAGTGGGCAACAATGACCTCTGCCTTATCGGCATTTTTTTTTAAAAGTTGGAGGTCATCCAGTTTATCATTGGTTTTATACACTTCATCATTCGAAGTAAAAATCAAAAAGCCGTCCTTTAATTTTAAAATTTTTGAAGGTTGAATTCCTGTGGTTAAAATGTTTTGGTAATCGAAATCGGGTATTATAAAAATACCTTCATTGAGTGTAGCAACCCAAATATTTCCAAAATTATCTTTCAGCATTTTGGAGATACTTTTGTTTACAAAATATTCTTGCTCTTTTCCTTCCTCCAATAAAAAAAGACCCTTTTGCCCAAATAACCAAAGTTTATCGTTTATGCCAGAAAAGCCTTGAATAAATCCAATATCTGGCGTATTTACAAAAGGATAAATTTCATTGTTTTTTAAAATAAATATTTTTTTTTCCTCATTGTATTTTGGTGTAAGAATGCAGTTTCCCTTAAAATAATTTACTAGAAATATATCTTTCGGAAATCGTTTTAAATAATCATTGCTTTTTATGTTTAAATTTTTATCAACCGTATAGACAACATTATCAATCACACAATGATAGGCTTCGCCATTGCAATTGGCGCTTTGTGCACCTAGAAATATTACTGGAAAATTCTTTAATTCTTTGAAGGTTTTTAGTGAATAAATTTTGATTCCATATTTATCAACCGTAATTAAGTTTTCGCCTAAAAAAGCATAAGGAAAATAACCAATAGAATTTTTTATGATAGGAAAAGTTTTAAGACTATCATTTTCTACAAAATATAAATTTCCGTCAAAGTTTTCATACCAAATCCTACCTAAATAATCTTCGGAAATTCTAGATCCAGAAAAAGAGGTTTGCTGATTGTTTTTATAGGTTTTTACTTCAAAACCATCGTAGCGCATTAGTCCATCATTTCCTGCTATCCAAATAAATCCTTTTGAGTCTTGAAAAATATCATACACTGAATTGGTAGGTAAATCTTTCACCTTATTCAACTCAATGATATAAGGGTCTAAAGCCCAACAATTTAATGTAAATAAAAATAACCAAACGAAAGGAAGGGATTTCAATGCTCGCAATTATATAAACAAACGTAACAATTAGATTTTAACAAAATACTTGAGTGCATAAAAATGTCATTTTAATTTTTAAAACTAGGTTCTCAGTTTACCAAAAGCGAAAAAAATCATTCACAAAATGAAAAATTAATTTTCACAAACTAAAAATGGCTTTTCGTAAAGTGCTCATAAATTAAAGGAATACACACAAGATTTTTGCTTCAATTAATAAAATGAAAAATTTATGAATCAAAACTTATCAATTCGAAAAACAGATTTCCATCGCCTAAAAAGCTTTTCACGATGGGTGATGGCCATCTGTTTATTGTTTGGGGTGAAAACAAATGCTCAAAATTTAAACTTTTCACATGTTTTTATTACGAGCAATCCGGTCAATAACTTTAATGTAAATGATGTTCAGGTAGAGCAAAGTGGAGACTATTATTATGTGGCTGGCCATTATGTTGGTGTGGTAGATTTTGATTTAGGTGCTGGTGTAGCATCTTATACAAGCACTGGCACTAATTCGTCTGATGGATTTGTAGCCAAATACACAAAAGCTGGGAATTTAGTTTGGGTAGATACCATTTGTGGCCCAAACAGTGATATGATTAGAAAAATTGCTGTATCAAACGATGGGCTAAAAGTATATGCTACAGGTTATAGAAGTGCATCTTCAAGTTCGAGCTATCAAGCAATGGTTTTAAGAAAATATGAGCCCAATTCTGGAACAACTATTTGGGAAAGAGATTTTTACACCTATACCATTTCTAGCAGCAGAAACGATGGTTATGATGTTGCAGTTGATGAAGCAACTGGTGGAGTTTATGTAGCTGGAACTTATGTAGGTGGTGTTGATTGGGATCCTCTGGTGGCTGGTAATCAAGGTCCATCAAATGGTGGCAAACACTCATCGATTATCAGATTTGGTCCAAGTGGAAATTATTTAAATTTATTTCAAGGTTATTTTGCACAAGGAAACTCAATAACTGCTTATCCTTATGCTACCTCACTTGCGAGAAGTTCTAATGGCACAGTTTATTATACAGATCATATCATCAATGTTTCAGGCTCCTTTACCAATAATTCAGCAAGGGTTTTAAAATTAGATTCCACTTTAACAACTTTATTAAATCCAAATACGAATCCTAATGTTTTTCAACCTGGAATATTGGCCAATCCATACAATGCTGCAGTAAGCATAAAAATTAAACTAATAAACGATAATGAAATTTTGCTTTATGGCTCATTTGCTGGCACCTATGATTTTAACCCAGGTTCAGGAACAAACAATTTAACATCGGCTGGTGGAGTAGATATTTTTGCCGCAAGATATAACACCAGCGATATGAGTTATATTGGCGCTTGGCGCATTGGTGGTGTAAACGATGAAGTGGCTCAAACAGCAGATTTTGGCCCATCTAACTCAATTTATTTAGGCGGTTATTTTAATGGTTTAGCCAATTTTAATGGAACCACAATCAATACATTTGGTTTGAAAGATGGATTTATTGGAAACTTTAATCTTAGCAATGGCACCACAAATTTTGCTAAAAGAATTGGCGGAAAATTAGATTTTGATGCTGTAACAGCGGTTTCATTCAATGCTAACGATCAGTACTTTTTATTGGGTGGAATTTTGAAAGGCGAAAACATAAACATGAACATTAATAATGGTGAAAACCTTGTTTCAGGAAGCACTCTTTCTTCTTCTAATGGATTTGTGAGTAAATATGGAACTTGCGTCATACCAGGATTAATAACAGGTCCAGCCACAATTTGTAGAGGAGAAAATTTAACCTTAAGCTTCACCGCTCAAGGAAGCAATTTACAATATCAATGGTTCAATGAAAACAACCTAATTTCAAATACCAATGGTTATAGCGGTTCAACTACTAATTCACTTAGCTTTAATTACAATGGTTCTAAATGGGGCGTTTACCGTTGCAGGGTTATTTCAAACGGATGCGATACTGCATTTACCGAACCCTATTATCTTGACATTAGAAAAGGATTATTGCTTCATCATACTTACACCAACGGAAGTTTAACAGATAACAGTGGAAACAATGCCAATGGAAGCAACAATGGTTTAGTAAGTTTTGATACTGACCGCTTTGGAAATCCTTCATCAAGCGCAAACACTGTTTTTAACAATGCTGCTTTTGGTCAAATTGATGTAGCGAATATTCAAGGTTTACCTACTGGAAACAAATCATACACCATGGCCATTTGGTTTAATAACTTGGCAGCAAATCCAAGTAATTTTGGAATAATGGGTTATGGACCTAACACGACTAGAAATGATGCCAAAATTTTAAGAGGCATGAACAATAGCTCCTTAAATGCCACATTCTGGAATGACCCACTGGTTTTAAATACTGGATTTTTTGGCGTAGATTATTGGCAGCATGTTTTTGTGAAATATGATCATATTTCAGGACTGCATAAACTTAACTCATCCAGCAGAACCATAACTAATTACCCTGATATTATTGCTGGTACCTTTTCTATTGGCGCTGGAGGAATAGGATCTAGATTCTTTGGAAAATTAGACGACCCTCGCTTGTTTAACAGAGCCATATCACTAACAGAGGAAGATATTTTGCTTAAACTCCCTAATATTCAAACCGAGCCTGCAAACAATACTAAATGTCCAGGGCAAACTGCTGTTTTTGCTGTAAAAGCTCAGCCTGCCACAGGAACTACTGTTTATTTTCAATGGTTTAAAAATGGGCAAATTTTACAAAACAGTGCAAACATTGCAGGAGTAACCACCGATTCATTGAAAATATTAAACGTAAGTTTTTCTGACACAGCCAATTATTATGTTGAAGTTTATGATTCTTGTGGTGTTATTTTATCTAAAACCGCAAAACTAAATGTCATAAACAACAATGTTAGTATTACTCAGCAACCAAACCCTAACACTACTGTTTGTGAAGGTCAAAGTGTAACGCTCAATATTACTGCCACAAGTGCATCAACCCTATCCTATCAATGGTTTAGAAATGGTAATCAATTATTATCTAATAATACCAACAGCATAACGATTCCAAATATATCGGCTTCACAGGCTGGAAATTATACGGTTGAAATTTCAGGAGGAACTTGCGGAGTTTTGACATCTAATACTGCCAATGTTGTTGTAAACCCAACAACCACTATCACAACCCAGCCAACAGCTTTGACACAATGTATCGGAACAAATGCTTCTTTTACAGCAGCAGGCGCAGGAACTGGCACTTTAACCTATCAATGGAAAAAGGGAAGTAACAATATTTCAGGTGCGAATGCAGCAACTTTAAATTTAACCAACATTTCTGCTGCTGATGCTGCTAATTATTCAGTAGATGTTACTGGAACTTGCGGAACTGTTACTTCAAATGCTGTTGCTTTAACTGTAAATCCTGCCACTTCTGTTGCAACACAACCAAGCAATAGCTCAACTTGTATTGGCGGAAACGCCAGTTTTACTGTTGTTGCAGCGGGTACAGGTCCTTTCACTTATCAGTGGAAAAAAGGAAGTAATAATATTTCTGGAGCACTTAGTGCTACTTTAAATATTACCAATGCCACAGCAGGTGATGCAGGAAATTACTCAGTAGAAATAACAGGAACTTGCGGAACAGTTACTTCAAATGCTGCCACTTTGGTAGTTAATACAAGCACAGCAATTAATACCCAACCAACAAGTTTAACTCAATGTGCTGGCACAAATGCTACGTTTACCGTTGCTGCATCTGGCGCAGGAACCTTAACTTACGTTTGGAAAAAAGGAAATAATAACATTGCTGGAGCGAATACCGCCACTTTAAACCTATCAAACATTACATCTACAGATGATGGTAATTACACAGTTGAAGTAACAAGTAATTGCGGAACCACCACTTCAAACGTTGCCACTTTAACAGTTAATCCATTAACAAGCATTTCTACACAACCAACAGCTGCAACCCAATGCGTTGGCGCAAATGCTTCCTTTACTGTTGCTGCCGCTGGAACTGGTGCTTTAACCTACCAATGGAAAAAAGGAAGTAACAACATT